>Ga0316221_1002569_pt1 | contig 16101 bp, 17 predicted proteins | sample TBH18007metaG_FD_206003 | JGI IMG/M metagenome (GOLD analysis project Ga0316221, IMG submission 206003) | Freshwater microbial communities from Trout Bog Lake, Wisconsin, USA - TBH18007 | ecosystem: Environmental > Aquatic > Freshwater > Lake > Hypolimnion/Profundal zone | place: USA: Wisconsin... | reverse complement strand
CCCAGCATCAACGGTTGAAATGCTGGGATTGCATCCCAGCCTACGACGCATCCCAGCCTACGTCCGTCATCGTAACGACGGAATAAAAATTGAGTTTTTAGATTCATGACACAGTAGGATTAGGGCTCGTGTCAATTCTCCGCTTTGATCACGAAGGAACAGCATGCCACAACTTGACGTTAAATCATTGAAAGCAATGGCAGGTAAATATATCTGATGGAAAACACCGGATGAAGCAGCTTTAATGCCCGAGCGCGTGGTGGCACAAGTCATGAATATTGGTGATTATGCTGATGTTCAGGAAATCGCCAACAGAACCGGTGATGACTATTTGCGCGATATATTGCGTCATGCAGAAATAGACCAGTTTTCTGCACGCTCCTGGACGTATTGGCACTATCTAAACGGTTCCTGAAAAACACAGAGTACGATTATTCAATTTAACATAATATAAATTATGCGAAATTAGGTAAAATAAACAATCTGCAAATAGGTAACAAAAAAAGGAACTCAGCTAACATAGCGCTCAGGAAAAACTGCTGCCGCGCGCACCATGCCCACCGTCTACATGATAAACAACGCCACTGATGTAAGACGCCTTATCCGACGCCAGAAACACCACCAGACTGGCGACCTCCTGCGCCGTGGCGGCACGTTGCAGGGGCAAATTTTTCAGGTAACTGTGCCACAAATCCGCATCCTGCAACTCGCGAAGCGCTTTAGTTCTTAACAGCGCTTCAATTCGCCCGGTTTGTACAGCGCCGGGACTGACCGAAAGAATCCGTACACCGTGTTCCATGCTGTATGCGCCAGCCGTTCGGGTAAACGTTTCCAGCCAGGCATTGGCACTGCTGGCTGAAATCGAGCCCGCTTATATTTGCAACAAATATGTTGCAATAATTTTATCAACAACAAATATGTTGTACAATTGTGCGAAGTCAAACAAGAAGCAAGGTACGATGAAGTACAGTGAATTTCGACGATGGTTAGAGCAACAGGGTGTGACCTTTACCCCGGGCAAAGGAAGTCATCGAAAGATCTCCTTGAATGGCAAATTTTCTGTTTTCCCGGATCATGGGACAAGAAGGATCTTGGCTTGAAATGAGTAGCGGCTTTTGCAAGGTTATACCAGCACTCCAAAAATAAAGTCAGAGCACAAGGGAAATAAGTCATGCTAGTTTATCCAGTTACGTTAACACCCGACACGAATGGATCTCTTCTTGTCGGTTTTCCAGATTTTCCAGAAGCAAATTCGGTAGGCGATGAAGAAGAAGACGCATTATTAAATGCACTTGACGCACTTGAAACCGCCCTGGAAATCTATTTTGATGAGCGTCGCGCAATCCCCATGCCTTCAAAAACAAAACGTGGGCAATTCGAAGTCGAGTTGCCGGCACTTGAAACATCGAAAGTTCTGCTTTGGAATGAGATGCTCTCGCAATCCGTGCGCAAAGCGGAATTGGCGCGTCGACTGCATGTTCACATGCCGCAAATTGATCGTCTGTTCGACATTCGTCATTCTTCAAAACTGGAATTTGTCGAGCAGGCTGCGCACGCGCTTGGTAAGAAAATCATCATTTCCCTTGGATAATCGTGAAATTCAATCAAAAGCCAGATCGTCCTCAGCCGGACAGGTCACATAGAGTCTCTCAGTTATAAGCTGGATTTCGCAAGTTCAAGTATGCAAATCTCCCCATAAAAGATGAACTAACAGGTTCAGGACCGGCAAAGACAGTGCAGGTCGACTGATTTTTTGACGGCCTGTGATTATCAGTTGGACGGCTCAACGTCTCTCACCAGGCGCATTCCAACCAAGGTGTAGCGTGTCGTTGTGGTGTTCCAGTTGCGGTACGCGCAGCGTGCGTACAGCGCCCAGGTATGCCATGATCCGCCGCGTCGCACCTTGACATTACCCTCTGCCGGGCCCTGTGGGTCGGCCAATGGAGAATGCGCATACGTATCTTCGCCATACCAGTCATTGGTCCACTCCCAGGCGTTTCCTACCATGTCATACAGTCCAAAGCCGTTCGCTGGATAACTCCCAACCGGCGCAGTAAATGCATAACCATCGTGACTCTTGAGCGCATAACCGGCAAAGCGTGGCCAGTTGGCTGCAGCATCGGCATCAAAGGTATTGGCTATGGTGCTTAATCCTTCCGGCGAGTCTCCATTTGGATAACGGGTTGTGGTACCCGCACGACAGGCATATTCCCATTCGGCTTCGGTCGGCAAGCGATAGTGGGCATGCTCTTTTTTACTTAGCCACTCTGCCAGGGCTGTCGCATCATTCCACGTCACATTCAACACCGGATGGTTATCCGTTTGAGCAAAACCAGGATTTTTCCAACTGTAGCGTGGGTTGCGACCTTCAAAGGCATCCTTGCGCTCGGTCTTTTCGGGGTCGTAGTCGGGATTGTAACCATAGCCGCCGGTCTGATCTCGAATTGATTCCGGGACATAACCGGACTGCGCAATAAATTTGGCGAATTGCCCGACGGTCACGAGGTACTTGCCCATGTAAAAAGGGTGGGAAATTTCAACTTTATGCTGCGGCCTTTCATCGCTGAGGTCCTGCAGGCGGCGCTCCGGGTAATTCGGGTAGCCTTGACGCAGCGATTCCACTGACTCATCCGTGCCCATCATAAACTGGCCGGCAGGAATTAAAACCAGCGACATTCCAATCGAATTCTCGATATTGGCCAAGGGCGGCCGGGCCTCATCAGCGTGTGCTGTCGACAGCATCACGGCGTAAAGCATGGCAAACAATGTCCCGTGTTTTACATTCAAATTCATTCTGTTCTCCTTTGGTTTTAAGAAATGCCATTCTGATGCAATGTGTGCAAAATCCCCACAAGGTCTTCACACGATCGATCGACACTCAATGTAATACCGGCCTCATCCGGGGCTAAAAGTTCCAGATCTGCAAACTGACTGTCCAGTAAAGCTGCCGGCATGAAGTGATTGCTGCGTGCTCGCAGTCGCTCGGCAATGACTGTTTGTTCACCCTGCAAATGGACAAAAAAGGTGTCAGGATTCCCGTTGCGCAAAATGTCCCGATAAGTCCTTTTTAACGCCGAACAGGAAAGTACCAGGCCTGTCCCCTGCTCTCTTGCTGCCCTGATTGTGGCTGTCAGTTGCCTCAGCCAGTCCAGCCGGTCGGCATCATTGAGCGGCTGGCCCGCTGCCATTTTTGCGATATTGGCAGTCGAGTGCGCGTCATCGCCTTCAATAAAATCGAGATTCAATGTCAGAGCGAGTTGCCTTCCTGCCGAACTCTTTCCGCAACCGCTGACACCCATGATGACCCAGCAGCTGGCGTGATCGGAACGGCGTTTTGTTGATGGCGTGGTGGTCACGGTGGCACTTTCAGAGTTGACGGCGCAAGGGCGTTCCGCATCTTATCAGCCAAATTGCCGCCACAAACATCTACACCAATTTTTAATCTGTGCCGGTCGGTATGCTGTTTGCCCGAGATGAGATGGGGCTATCGTGCGCAGTTTCGTCGACAGCGCATATCGGATAAATAAAACTGACAAATCGACTCTTATGTAATAACATTGTATTTACATTTGATGTATGCGCTGCAGCACAGTAAAACCCGGGGAATATATGAAAACTACAATTCGTAAAATGGGTAATTCACAAGGTGTTTTAATACCTAAACCATTTCTTACGCAAGTTGGCATGGAGGTCGGCGAAGTGGATATTGAAATTGAAAACGATACGATTGTGATTCGTAAATTGATAAAAAGTCCGCGTGAAGGATGGGCGGAGTCCAGCAAAAAAATCGCAGACGCTGGTGACGATAAATTAGTCATTCCAGAGTTTCCAAACGAGGCGGACAAGGAGTTGCAATGGTAGTCCGGGGTGAAGTTTGGCTGGTTAATCTTGATCCGACCATTGGAAGTGAAATACAAAAACAACGTCCATGTGTGGTTGTGTCACCGCCTGAAATGCATGACCATTTGAGAACACTCTTGATTGCTCCGATGACGACGGGCAGCAAACCGGCGCAATATCGGATTCCAGTCACGTTTGAGAAAAAAAGTGGGCTGATTTTATTGGATCAAATGCGATCAATAGATAAGTCCAGACTGGTTAAAAATATGGGTAGCGTGACTGGCGAAACGCTGACTGCGACACTTCAGATTTTGCAGGAAATTTTTGCTGAATAAGTCAAATCAACCAAATTATCAATAAAAAACGCCTGCACCAATTTTTAATTAATGCAGGCGTTTTCGAAGTGACGTTACCCTACTGCTGCGTTGCCACGACAGGGCTGTCCCAGCCACCACCCAATGAACGAATCAGCGCCACCGTCGTTACGGCGCGTCCGCCACGCAGTTGCACCGCGGTGCGTTCCACGCTGGCCAGGTTGCGTTGCGCATCGAGCAAATCCAGATAACTGGAGCGACCGGCTGCATATAACTGCTGCGCCAGTTCCACCGAGCGACGCGCGGATACCACTGCCGCGTCGATCTGCTCGGACTGTCCGGCCAAAATCCGCAGGCCAGCCAGATTGTCTTCCACCTCGGCGAACGCAACCAGCACGTTCTGACGATAGCTGGCAACCGATTCCTCCAGTACCGCTTCACTTTGCGCAACCACTGCCCTGTTACGGCCACCGTCAATCACCGGCATGGACAGCAAGGCACCCAGCAGCCAGGAACCGTTGGTCCATTTGAATACGTCTGGCAGGGTGGTGGCCATGCCACCCACGCCGGTACTCAGATTCAGCGCCGGAAACATCGCCGCTCTGGCGACGCCGGTGCGGGCATTCGATGCCTGCATGCTGCGTTCCGCTGCAGCGATATCAGGGCGGCGTTCCAGCAATGATGATGGCAGGCCAGCCGGAATCTGCGGTAATGTCGCGCCCTCCTCCAGCGGCATGACACTTTCTGAAAACACCGATGCCGGTTTGCCGAGCAACACCGCCAACGCATGCTCATTAATGACCCGCTGGCGCTGCAGACCGACGGCTTCGGCGCGCGCGGTGAACATCTCGGTTTTGGCGCGGATCAGGTCGAATTCGCCAAGGTCGCCCAGATCGTAACGGCGCTGATTGACATGCACACTTGCTTCGCGCAACCTGACGGTGTCGTTCAGCGTGGCCAGTTCCGCATCGGTTTCACGCAGGCGGAAATAGGTTTGTGCCACGTCGGCCTGCAGCGCCAGCAGTACCGAGCGACAGGTCGCCTGGCTGGCTGCAAAGTCAGCCTGTGCTGCATTGACACTGGAGGCAACCCGGCCAAACAGATCGACCTCATAACTGGCCGTCAGGTTGGCCTGATACAGATTGCCCGGTGCAATGTGTGTGCCTTGCGGCAGATTCAGTGCCAGTGCCGATGACCTGCCCCGTTCGGCACCGGCATTGACGCCAATTTGCGGAATACGGTCGGCTTCGGCCACGCCGGTCATTGCGCGTGACTGTTTGACGCGTGCTGCGGCCACTGCCAGATTGGCATTCGCTGCGGTCGCTTCGTCAATCAATTGATTCAGCGTCGGGTCATCAAAGACCAGCCACCACGCGCCGCGCAACTGCATCTCGGCCGGTTTGGCCGTCTGCCAGGCGGTGCCATCGCTGGCCAGCATGGGCTGGGCCAGAGCGGATTCCCTGAAGGTATCCGGCACGCCGATTGTCGGCTGCCTGAATTCGGGTGTGCCGCAAGCGGTCAACAGCAACGCAGCAACAAGGGCAGAGAGCAGCAAGCCCATTGTGTGCCTGTGTGGTTTCAAATTATGAGGGTTCATCAATAGGTGCCTTCCAGGTCAAGAGGGGGCGCAATCGCTACGGACGTTTTGGAACCAAGCCGAAGCGCGAGCGTGCGCAATAAAACATAAAACACCGGTGTTAAAAACAGGCCGAAGAACGTCACGCCCAGCATCCCGGCAAACACCGCCACGCCCATGGCATGACGCATTTCCGAACCGGCGCCGTGCGAGAACACCAGCGGCACCACGCCCATGATGAAGGCAATCGAGGTCATCAGGATCGGACGCAAACGCAACCGACAGGCTTCCAGTGCGGCCTGCAATACGGTGCGGCCATGCTCCTCGAGTTCCCGGGCGAATTCGACAATCAGAATCGCATTCTTGGACGCCAGCCCGACCAGCACAAACAGCGCGATCTGGGTGAAGACATTGTTGTCGCCATGCGTGAGCTTCACGCCGATCAGGGCACACAAGATCGACATCGGTACGATCAGAATCACGGCCAGCGGCAAGGTCCAGCTTTCATATTGCGCAGCCAGCACCAGAAACACCAGCAAGACACACAGCGGGAACACATAGATCATGGTGTTGCCCGACAAAATATCCTGATAGGTCAATTCGGTCCATTCGAAGCTGATCCCTTTGGGTAACACCTCACGGGCAATTTTTTCCAGAGCGGCCTGGGCCTGACCACTGGATACACCCGCTGCCGGCCCCCCATTCAGATCGGCGGTGACATAACCGTTATAGTGCTGCACCCGGTCCGGGCCGTAACTGTCTCGAACCCGCATCAGGGAAGACAACGGAATCATGTCACCCTGGTCATTCTTCACCTTGAGCTGGGCAATATCTTCAGCGTGCGAGCGGAACGGCGCATCGGCCTGCACCCGTACCTGATAGGTGCGACCGAACTGGTTGAAATCATTGACGTACAGTGAACCCAGATTGATCTGCAAGGTTTGATAAATCGTCGCCAGCGGCACACCCAGCTGTTTGGCCCTGGTGCGATCCACGTCAGCAAACAGTTGCGGCACATTGATCTGGAAGCTGGAAAACACGCCCGCCAGTTCCGGGGTCTGCCAGGCTTTCATCTGCATGGCCTGGGTTGCCTTGTACAGTTCGTCGTAACCGAGGTTGGCCCGGTCTTCGATCATCATCTTGAAACCGCCGATGGTGCCCAGACCATTCACAGGTGGTGGCGGAAATACCATGATGAAGGCATCCTGAATGCTGCCCATGCGTTTGTTGATTTCAGCAGCAATTGCAGCGCCCGATTGTTCCGGCCTGGTGCGTTCGTCAAATGGTTTCAACGTAGTAAAAACAATGCCGGCATTCGGTGCATTGGTAAAGCCATTGATCGACAGACCCGGAAACGCGACCGACGATTCCACGCCCGGAATCTGCATGGCCGTGTCCGACATGCGACGAATCACTGCCGTCGTGCGTTCCAGCGACGCAGCATCCGGCAACTGGGCAAAGCCGACCAGATATTGCTTGTCCTGGGCCGGCACAAAACCGGCCGGGACCAGCTTGAACATCAGGCCAGCGGCCACGGCCAGCACCAGATACACACCCACGGCTGTCGATTTGCGTCCCAGCACCCCTTTTACGCCAGTTTCATAACGGCTTGAGGCGCGTCCAAAAAAACGATTGAACCACGCGAAAAATCGTCCGAACAGGTTGTCCATCACCCGGGTCAAGGCATCTTTGGGCGCATCGTGCGGCTTCAATAAGGCTGCCGCCAGAGCCGGTGCCAACGTCAGTGAACTGAAGGCGGAAATCACGGTTGAAATCGCAATCGTCAAGGCAAACTGGCGGTAGAACTGTCCGGACAGCCCTGACAAAAATGCGATCGGCACGAACACGGCACACAATACCAGCGCAATGGCGATAATCGGGCCGCTGACTTCTTTCATGGCCTGTATCGTTGCAGCACGCGGCGACAGTCCGGTGGCGATATTGCGTTCGACGTTTTCTACCACCACAATCGCATCATCGACCACAATCCCGATAGCCAGCACCAGGCCGAACAGCGACAGCGTATTGATCGAAAACCCAAAACCCAGCATCACCGCAAACGTGCCAACGATCGACACCGGTACCGCCAGCAGGGGAATGACAGAGGCGCGCCAGGTTTGCAGGAAAATGATCACCACCAGTACCACCAGTGCAATCGCTTCGAGCAGGGTATGAATGACCGCCCGGATCGATTCACGCACAAACTGGGTCGGGTCATACACCACCCTGTAATCAACCCCTTCCGGAAAATCTTTTTTCAGCTCTTCCATTTTGGCGCGGACATTGGCCGACAGTTGCAGATCGTTGGCGTTCGGTGCTTCGAAAATACCAAGCGCAACGGCCGATTTGTTATTGAGCAGTGATCGCAGATCATACGAGCTCGAACCGAGTTCCACCCGGGCCACATCTTTGAGCAACGTGGTTGCACCCTGCCCACCGGTGCGAACAATGATGGCGCCGAATTCTTCCACGGTTTTCAATCGTCCCTGGGTGTTGACGGTGAGCTGATATTGGGCCTCTTTGGAAGGGGTGGCACCGATCACACCGGCGGCCACCTGCACGTTTTGCTCGCGAATTGCTTCGACCACATCATTGGCAGTCAGGCCACGGGCTGCGACTTTTTGCGGATCGAGCCAGATGCGCATGGCATAGTCGCCCGAACCGAACAGGTTGACTTCACCCATGCCGGTAATGCGCGCGAGCTGATCCTTGATATTCAACACTGCGTAGTTGCGCAGATACAGATCATCGTAGCGACCGTTGGGTGATACCAGATGCACCACCATGGTCAGATTCGGTGAACTTTTAACCGTAGTCACACCGATCTGACGCACTTCATCAGGCAGTCGCGGCAAGGCACGCTGCACGCGGTTCTGCACCTGGGTTTCAGCCTGTTCGACGTTGGTGCCGACCTTGAAGGTAACGGTCAGCGCCAGCGCCCCATCCGAGGTATTTTGCGAGGTCATGTACAGCATGTTTTCGACCCCGTTGATCTGCTCTTCGAGTGGCGCCGCCACGGTTTCGGCAATGACCTTCGGATTGGCACCGGGATATTGCGCCCGCACCACCACCGACGGTGGTACCACATCCGGGTACTCGGAAATCGGCAGCTGAAAGATGGCGATCAGGCCGGCGACAAAAATAATGATGGACAGAACCGCGGCAAAAATCGGCTTGTCGATAAAGAAGCGTGAAAAATTCATGATAATTATTCCTTGGCGACAGAGGCTGAATTCGTGATGCCGGCGACAGCCGAATCCGGATCCATCGGCACCATCTGGGGTGTGACGGGGGCTCCCGGGTGCACGCGCTGCAGGCCATTGACCACCACGCGTTCACCCGCTTTCAAGCCTTCGTTGACCACGCGCAGTCCGGCCACCGTCGGTCCGAGTCGGACCGGACGATATTGCGCCTTGTTGCCGGCATCGACCACAAACACAAATTTGCGATTCTGATCTGTACCGACAGCCAGATCGCTGATCAGCACGGCCTGGGTCCGGTCCTTGCCACCGCCGAGTTGCACGCGGGCGAACAGACCTGGTACCAGGACCTTGTCGGCATTGACGAAGGTGGCACGCATGCGCACGCTGCCGGTCTGGACATTGAGTTCGTTGTCGACAAAGTCGAGCCGGCCCTCATGCGGAAAGCCGTTTTCGTTGGCCAGCCCCACTCGCACCGCGACCGGTTTGCCTTCGTGTGACATCGCACCGACCCGCAGATAGGTATCTTCGTCGCCGTCGAAGCTGGCGTAGATGCGATCGGTCGAGACCACCGAGGTCAGCCTGGCTGATGCATCGATCAGATTGCCGATGGTGATTTCCGCTTTCGATACACGGCCATCAATCGGTGAGCGGACCTGGGTATAGTCCAGATTCAATTTCGCCGCTTCGTAGGTCGCCTGGGCAGCACGGGCATTGGCATCCAGCTCTTTCAGACTGGATGCACTGCCATCATATTCCCGCTGCGCGATCGCACGTTCGGCCAGCAGTTTTTCCGAGCGTGTCAACTCCAGTCTGGCCAGATCGGCCTTGGCACGCGCCGATGACGCAGCGGCTTCGGCACGGTCCATTTCGGCCTGGTACGGACGGGGATCAATGACAAACAGGACCGCACCTTTTTTGACTTCACTGCCCGGCTTGAAATTGACGGCGGTGATAAAACCGCTGACCCGCGACCGGATGTCGACATGCTCGATTGCCTCCAGTCTTCCCGAAAATTCCTGGGTCTGCTCAATCTGTTTTTCGATCACGAGCGCGGCCGAAACCGGTGGGCCACCGGCTGCGGGCATGTCACTGGTTTTACCGCTGGCGAAGTTGCAGGCAGCCAGCACCAGACTTGCGGCGCTGATCAGTCCAGCTAACGCCATTGCTGTGATCAGCGGCCTGTTTTTTGAAATCGTTCTGGACATCTTTGTTGGTGTGGCATGCATGGTACTTCCCCTGGTGTTGACACTGATTATTAAAAATTTGGGCAACAGAACGCCCTGCATCGACGCATCGATGCAAAAAAATTGGCTGTGGCTATATGTGGAAAATTGCAGGCTGGGATGTAATCCCAGCATCAACCGGTGAAATGCTGGGATTACATCCCAGCCTACACAGGTACCACCCTCCCCTTGCCAGCCGGGTCTGCCGGCCCTGGCTGCAAACCGCCGAGAAAGGCAGTAACGGCATCGAGTGCCAGTCCCCGACAGGCGCACTCATTGCGCGCGCCCGGTTCCTGCAGGGGCGCTGGCATGAGTCGATGTACGGTGGTGTTGACACCGGCATTGATTAATTTGGTTCCGTACAGTTCAGCTTCATCGCGCAGCGGATCGTCATCCGCCGACAGGATCAGCGCTGCGGGCAGATTTTTCAACCGGCTCGACTGCAACGGTGAGGCATACGGATGGATCCGATCCGCGGCGTTGGGCAAATAGCCGCGATACGCTGCTGCGCAGGCATTGGCCACTTCCATGACTTCCGGTGCCGGCATGGCGCGCATGGAACAGGTGCTCAATCCTGGATCGAGCATGGGCATGATCAGAATCTGACCATCCAGCGCCGGACCACCGCGATCGCGTGCCATGAGGGTACATACCGCAGCCAGATTGGCCCCGGCTTCAATGCCGGAAACGATCAATTGTTTGCCGCTCCAGCCCAGCTGTATCTTGTTTTTCCTGGCCCACTTCAACACGGCGTACGCGTCTTCGACCGCTGCAGGGAAAGGCGCAACCGTAGCCAGTGTGTAATTGGTCGACAGTACAATCTGGTTGGGGTTGCCCAGGGCCAGATGGTGCAGAAATTCATGGGCATCATCCAGATTGCCGGTGTCAAAGCCGCCGCCGTGGAAGAACACGATCAGGCTGTTCTGTCTGGCGCCGACCGGCCCTGCACCGTAAATCCGCCCAGCCAGCGGCCCCGCTGCACCCTGCACCTTGATATCGCGCACTTTGACAGCGCTGGCAATGTCGGTGGTTTCAGAAGGTTGGCTCATTGCGTCACCACCTGCGTTGCTGCTGGCGTCATTGCACCGTGCGCCCCGTCCGTTGGCTCCAGATTCAGTTGCACCAGCGCCAGATCACCATGCACCTGCACCTGCGTGGCCGTGGAATAGGCATCGCTGGAAATGACCAGCGCCAGCAACAATAAAAATGTCAGCACGGCAGCCAACAGAATCACAGCTTCCATTATTTTATTCGGGTGAATCATCGCAAACTCCTCATTGAATGCAATCCATGCTGCAATGCGGCGATAGTAGTCCTGATATAGAATCGAATAAATAGGCCAATTACGAATTGATTATTCAATTATGCTGAACAATAAGGTTAAAGATGAATAAATTGCAAGCAATGGAAGTATTTGTTGCCGTGGTTGATGCCGGCGGCTTCACACGCGCCTCCGAACATCTGCAAATCCCCAAGGCCACCGTCACGACCCTGATTCAGGCGCTGGAAAAAGAGTTATCGGTCAAACTCCTGCATCGCACCACGCGCCAGATCAGCGTTACGGCCGACGGTGCCGCGTATTACGAGCGCTGCCTGCGTATCCTGTCGGACGTGCGCGAAGCAGAAGAATCGCTGTCGCACAACCGGGCCAGACCGAGTGGGCGTTTGCGGGTTGACGTCTCTACCGGCATGGCCAGCAGCGTCATTATTCCGGCCATCCCCGATTTTTTTGAGCGCTATCCGGATATCGTGCTCGAACTCGGCTGCAGTGACCGGCCGGTGGATCTGATCGAAGAAGGGATCGATTGCGCTGTCCGTGGCGGCAATCTGGCCGATTCCAATCTGATTGCACGGCGCATCGGCTTAGTGAATTTCGCCACCTGTGCTTCCGTCATTTATCTGAACAAATATGGACGCCCGCAACACCCGCATGATCTGGCGCGCCACCAGTGCATCAATTATTTTTCATCCAAGACCGGCAAGACGTACAACTGGGATTTTACCCGTGACGGTGAGCGCATTGAGCTGGCGATGCCGGGCAAAATTGCGGTCAACGATTCGAATGCCTACGTCAGCGCCGGCCTGGCCGGACTGGGCGTTTTGCAGCTGACCGATTTTCAGATGACCCCGTATCTGTCCGATGGCCGATTTGAATTGCTGCTGCCGGACTGGGTCACTGATGCGCTGCCAATCCACGTGGTCTACCCCCAGAATCGCCATCTGTCGGCCAAGGTGCGGGTTTTTGTCGAATGGATTGCCGAACTGTTTGCCGATCAGGCTGGGTTGCATTAGGAATTTTAACCGTGAGGCAATAATATATTTTCAATAAAACAGGTGCTGACACACAGTCCGACCACCACACATCGTCAGCGCCGATCCTGATGTTAAAGAACGTCGACCTTACGATCTGAGTCATTTAAAAACCTAAAATGGTGAAAAAATGCATACTCAATCCGGCCAGGTTCATCGACTCGCCCAAAAAGAACCCCATATCCTCATCCTGACGGTGCTGATTTCTTGCGGATTTATTCTAATGTTTGGCAATTGCCTCATCGTCGGCAGCGGCGCCAGCATCGCCACTTCAACCTCATCGGACAAGGCAAATGCTTCGGCGATGATGAATTTTGTGAATGTGGGCATGGTGATGGTGGGGACCTGTATTTTGTCGGTGGTGCCCGGCTCGCCGATTGTCAAATTGCCGGTCATGTTTTTACTGACAATTGGTTTGATGGGTATTTGCTGGCTGCGTTTGATTGATAAGGGTCGCAAAAACTGATTCGTCATTTCCATAGTACTGCTGTGTCATCAATCTAAAAACTCAATTTTTATTCCGTCGTTAATCTGACGGAAGCAGGCTGGGATGCGTCGTAGGCTGGGATGCGTCGTAGGCTGGGATGCAATCCCAGCATCAACGGTTGAAATGCTGGGATTGCATCCCAGCGAAGTAATTCTGACCTTGACACAAGCTTTGCAATGGCCATTGGCAACGCCTTTTTTGAGTCTGAACTGTCTGCCGTTGAGTGGGCAACTTTTGCTTCGTTATGTGAATTGCCGCCAAAGCTGGTCGCGAACGAAATGACGAAACTGGCCAGCGAAATTCTTCGACAACTCCCGTTCACAATGGATGAAGTCCTGATGGATGGAGCCCAACAGGCTACGGTTGATTCAGTGTGTGATGTGGTGCAGAGAATGTGTAGCAGACACCTCGCTTTGGCACCCATGATCGCTAAAGTCAATCTGTAGGAAATCGCGATTATTGAGCCCGAGGAGCGGCCACACCAGCCCACAAAACCATCCCGCTCCAATGGAAATGTACGCTAAAATACCCACCCCTCCCATGTTCGACATGAAAACCCAATTAGGACTCACCATGACACCTGCCCTCAAAATTACCCCCTCCACCACCGCCCTGTCCGCAGCCGAACGGTCCGAACGCATGATCAAGCCCGCATTCGGTGCCGTGTTCACCGACCATATGGCCGTGATTTCTTACCGCGACGGTGTCTGGCAACAGGGTGAAGTGCGCGCCTATGGTCCGTTAAGCCTGGACCCGGCTTCGTCAGTACTGCACTACGGTCAGGCAATTTTTGAGGGCTTCAAGGCCTACGCCCAGCCGGACGGCACCGTCAAAACGTTCCGCCCCGAAGCCAACGCGGCGCGCTTCAACCGCAGTGCGCAACGTCTGGCCATGCCGGCTATCCCGCCTGAATTATTCATTTCGGCAGCCGATGCTCTGATCAACCTTGACCGTGCATGGGTGCCCAAGGCAATCGGCCAAAGTCTGTACCTGCGCCCGCTCATGTTTGCCACCGACCCCTATCTGGGTGTGCGACCTTCGAATACCTACTCGTTTCTATTATTTGGCTCACCGGCCGGTGATTATTTTCCGAATGGCGTCAAACCGGTAGCGGTCTGGCTGTGCGAAGATTTCGTGCGTGCCGCGCCCGGCGGAACCGGTGAAGCCAAGTGCGCCGGCAACTATGCAGCAAGTCTGCTGGCCCAGGCCCAGGCGCGTGACATGGGATGCGATCAGGTGATCTGGCTGGATGCAACCAGGCACGAAGTGATTGAAGAAATGGGCGGCATGAATCTGTTTTTTGTTTATCGTGAAGGTGACAAAATCCGTCTGGTTACGCCGGAACTGACCGGCACACTGTTACCCGGCATTACGCGTGCGAGCCTGCTGACTTTGGCCACCGATTTGGGTTATGAGTCACAGGAACGCAAAATCACGGTGCAACAGTTGCGCGACGATCTCGGCGCCGGTCGCATCACGGAAGTGTTTGCCTGCGGCACCGCTGCCGTCATCACACCGGTCGGTCAGATCAAGGCGCGTGACTTCAGTATGGAGATCAACCACAACGAAAACGGACCGGTGGCCATGGCGCTGCGCGACGCACTGCTGGCGATTCAGCACGGCACCGGTGCGGATGTGCATGGCTGGATGCACAAGGTTGTTTAGCTGACTCTGGCGTGCAAACCAATCAGAAAGGCCGCACGGTGCACGCCTGTTACAACGCCGTGAGCCATCCCCCCAAAGCCTCAATCCCACGCGCTGTTTTGGCAAAAACAGTGCGCAACAGACTTTCATCCAATGGCGACTCCAATGAAATTTGTTGCGAGGCAGTTAATGCATCCTGACCGTCAAATTCAACATAGGCCAGTCTGGCGGAAATGTGATCTGGCGGCAAACCAAAGGCGTCTCCCGGCAACAGGGCAACGCCGGTTTCTGCAAGTAGTTTTTCACAAAATAATTCAGAGGTAATCATGCCTGCCTTGTGCAATTTCTCATTAAACGGGGAAAAATCCAGAAACAGATAAAACCCCCCTTCCGGTTGATGGACCAGAACGCCCGCTGCACCCAGTTTGCGGGCAGCCCAGTTGCCAATCAATGACAACAGTCTGCGCTGATGGTAAAGGTAGTTTTGGGTATCGGCATTCCATTGATAGGCTGCGCAGGCAGCCATTTGCACCGGCAGCGCGGTACAGGAATAGGTTTCCGAGGCAATCCCCAGCATGTTACGTTTGAATTCTCCATTCAGGCTCTGGGGTAACATCGCCATACCAAGACGCCAGCCGCCGGCACCGCACCATTTTGACAGTCCGCCGGTAACGATGGTCGCTTCAGGATAATAATGCGCAAAGGACCGGTGCTCTCCCTTGTGGTGCAGCAAGCCATAAATTTCATCGGCAATGACAAGGATGCGATGGCGCCGACAGATTTGGGCGATTTCCTTTAATTCAGCATCGGTATAACTCAGACCGTCCGGATTGCCGGGATAGTTAAAAATCAGGATTGAGGGGGTGTGCGCGCTGTGCCTGGCCTGAATTGCGCGTTCAATCGCCTGTGCAGTAATTCGCCACTTTTGATGAAAGTGACTTGGCACCAGTAACGGTGTATGCCCCAGCAACATTGCCTGCGGCGTATAAGAAACCCAGGCTGGCGCGGGAATAAGAATATCGGCTTTCTCAAACAGGGCCATGACGGTGAAAATCAACATTTTCGAACCTGGCCCGACCACCACGCGGTCTTCGGTAATATCGATTCCTTCGGCAGCATGATGAAAATCGGCAATGCGTTGTCTTAACAGAGCAATGCCCTGCACGGCTGAATACTCTTTTGCACCGGCATACTGTTTCAAATTGTCGATCGCCACCGGCAACGGAGGGAAAGGAGATTGGCCAAAACCGAATTTGAAAATTTCCCGACCTTCAGTTTCGAGCAGTCGGGACTGCTCGTTTAACAGCAGTGTCTGCGATTTGTGCACTTTTCTGAAATGCGTTGAATTGTCTTGCATGTTATACGCCCTCCAATGGTGTGAATGTATATCGAACGCCTGGCTTTACACGAATATTGCATCCGGCACGCAGTTGGCCTGTTTCCTTGTCAGTGGCAAGTGGTCCGTTTTTTGCAACCATATCAATCACATCCAGTTCATCTTCAG
>Ga0316221_1002559_pt1 | contig 16130 bp, 10 predicted proteins | sample TBH18007metaG_FD_206003 | JGI IMG/M metagenome (GOLD analysis project Ga0316221, IMG submission 206003) | Freshwater microbial communities from Trout Bog Lake, Wisconsin, USA - TBH18007 | ecosystem: Environmental > Aquatic > Freshwater > Lake > Hypolimnion/Profundal zone | place: USA: Wisconsin... | reverse complement strand
ATGTATAAATATAGGGATTCTGTGGCAGCAATTTTAAATGATCAGCATGTTTTCAATGCGAATTCCGCATTAGATAGGTGTCATGGTGAGCCTCGTCGAACCATGATTCCGTTACTGGAAATAATAAGTATACCGCAATATTTAAACTCAATAATCCACAGCACTCAACGATGCCATGGTTCGACGAGGCTCACCATGACACCTACTTGTTCATGTTGATGACAAAATAATTTGACCACAGATTGTTTCCTTACATCAGCATAGGCACCTCAAATACTAATACATCGCTGGTTGCATTTGCGGTCATTTCAAAGCCTGCTGTTTCGCTGATGCCAAGGGCATCGCGCTTGCCGAGCTGCTGGTCGCCAATGGTTACGCTGCCATCTATTACAAAGATGTATGCGCCATGCTGGCTGCTATGCAGTTGGTGCGCTACACTTTTGCCGGCTTCCAGGGTGGTGCGGTATATGTGCGCATCCTGGTGTATCTTCAGTCCTTCATCCACATTATCTATGGATGATACCAGCGCCTGCAATTTATTGATGCGCTCCTGCGGATCGAACATTTTTTGATCGTAGCGGGGCTCCACATTTTTTTTGTTGGGGAAGATCCATGTTTGCAAAAGGTTTGCGGCCTGCTTTGGGTCGGGATTGTACTCGCTATGGGTTACTCCGCTGCCGGCACTCATTACCTGCACTTCGTTGGGCAGTATCTGCTGCGTATGGCCCATGCTGTCTTTATGCTCCAGCTTGCCATCCAGTACTATGGTGATGATCTCCATATTATCGTGCGGGTGACGGCCAAAGCCTTCGCCTCCGGCCACTATATCATCATTGAGCACACGCAATGCGCCAAAGTGTACCTTATTGGGGTCGTACCAGTTGGCGAAACTGAAGGAATGGTGTGCATTGAGCCATCCATGATCGGCATGGCCCCTTTTATCTGCTGCGTGAAATATTGTTTTTGCCATTGTTGTTAGTGTTAATTACATGTACATACATACAAATGGTGTGCCGCAAGCATTTATATGACAAAATAGCAGAAAAATGGCAATAATGCTCAATAGCTATTCAGATTACACCAGTTGCAACGGCTTTAGGCCGTGGTTTATGAGCAGTTAGTTGGCTTTAGCCGAAAATGCTCGTGAGTGTACTTTTAATGTCCAATTGTAAGTAAGAAGCCATTTTTGAAATAATCCCACCCAACAGGCTATTTTTTTGCGCAATCTGCCGCGACTGCGATAATTTTACACCTTTCCCCGATGTGGGACATAAAACCTATGCAGCGAACATTAATAATGGTACGGCACGCCAAAAGCAGCTGGGCCAACCCTTTACAAAGCGATTTCGACCGCCCGCTCAACGAGCGTGGCAACAAAGATGCCCCGGAAATGGGCGCGAAGCTGAAGAAAATGGGCATAATGCCCGACCTGATCATATCCAGCACAGCAAAAAGGACCCGGCAGACAGCTAAAAAACTGGCAGCTGCCCTAGGGTACGATGAAGAAGCGATCAAATGGGAGGAAAAATTGTATCATTGCATCCCTTCCGTGATCGAAGAAGTGATCTATGAAACAAGTGACCGGGTAAGAACGCTGATGATAGTGGCCCACAACCCCGGCATCACCGAATTTGTGAATCACCTGGCGCCACCTTTTAGTGTAGACAATATGCCCACCTGCGGTGTAGTAGGCACGCAGATAGACACCAAAGAATGGAACAACTTCCTGATCGCGGAGAGAAAAGTATTTTTGTTTGAACATCCCCTGAAAGCATGATAACACCTAATAAAACAGTAGCACAGATAGCAGGCATTTTAGAAAAACTGTTTGAAGAGCATTTTGAAAAAAAACCGGATACCATTGAGGCGCTTGCCGTATCGGGGTCCGACAGGAGGTATTACCGCATAGTGAGCGGCAAGACCACCGCCATAGCCACGTACAATACCAATGTGGCGGAAAACAACACTTACTTCTACTTCACCGAGCTTTTTCGCAGGCACGAGATCAATGTGCCGGAGGTATACAAGATCAGCAAAGACCGCCGCGCCTACCTGCAACAGGACCTGGGCCGCACTTCACTGTTCGATCTCGTAACCAAGGACGGCTATACCGAGCCGGTGCGCAAGCTGTACCACAAAGCGCTGGAGCAACTGGCCAAGCTGCAATGGGTGGCAGGCCGCGAAGCCGATTACAAGCAATGTTTTGTATCGAAACAATTTGACGAAAAGGCGATCATGTCTGATCTGCTGTATTTTAAATATTACTTCGCCGACCTGCAAGGCATCCCTTACGACCGCTCGCTGCTCATCAGCGAGATGGAGCTGCTGAGTAAGGACCTGGGCCGTGTGCAGCCGCAAACACTGATGTACCGCGACTTCCAGAGCCGCAACATCATGGTGCATGAGGGCAAGATATTCTTTATTGACTTCCAGGGCAGTATGCAAGGCCCGCCGCAGTATGATATTGCCTCCCTCTTATGGCAGGCCAGGGCGCAACTGCCCGGCCAGTGGAAGGAAGACCTTCTGAACGGATACATCAGCAGCCTCAACGACTTGCATGTACCCCGTATGGATGAGATCTACTTCAGGCGCGGCTATGTGCAGTTCGTATTGGTAAGGTTGCTACAGGTGCTCGGCGCTTATGGCTTCCGTGGCCTGCTGCAACACAAGGCGCACTTCATTACCAGCATAGGCCCGGCGCTGAAGAACCTCGATACATTTTTATCAGACCATCCGCAAACACCTGCCTACCCCGAGCTGCGCTCGCTGCTGGAGAAATTATCGTCGCCTGAAATGCAGGAGCGCTACTCTACAGCCAGCCATGATGTGCAGCCCAAACTGGTGGTACAGGTGAACAGCTTCTCTTACAAAACTGGTGTACCCAAAGTGAACGGCCCTCATGGCGGTGGCTTTGTATTCGATTGCAGGGGCATTCTGAACCCAGGCAGGTACGCAGCTTATAAGAACCTTACCGGTAATGACGAAATGGTGCGCCAGTTCCTGGAGCGCGAAACACGTATGCCCGACTTCCTCAACTATGTATATGCACTCGTATCTATAAACGTAGAAGATTACATAGCCCGTGGCTTTGATCAGTTGAGTGTATCGTTTGGCTGCACCGGCGGACAACACCGCTCGGTATATGCAGCTAACCAACTGGCCATATACCTGAAAACACGCTACAACCTGGAAGTGACCGTAACACACTGCAACGAAAGCAAGTGGGTGTTAGCCGAGGATAGTGCAAAGGCATAAACCTCAACAATTTAAAACATACTAAAAGAGGGATGGCATCTGCCATCCCTCTTTGCTTTCTAAAAACAAAAGAACTATCTTATTCGGGCCTTCCCGCAAGTGGCGGAAGGTTAACGGGGTTGCTTACATTTATATTACGGTAGTTGTTCTTGGCAGGGCCATCATCTTGTGGGCTGGGGCAGCCTTTATAAGGCGCTTTATTATTTTCAGCTACATTGTCGCCGGTATAACATGCGCTGCCGGGTTTGTAACCTGCATAAGAACCAGTGGTTAATGCGCCAAAGTCTGCGCTCTTATCCAGATCGGCTACATAATTGGATGGGTATGATTGTGAGCCTGCTTCGGGAGACAGAAGCGCTACTGCGCCTGGTACATCTGCCGCCTGTTGGTTATCGGGTGCAGTGCGTGATTTAAGTACGTAGCGTTCGTTGTATTCGTTCATATCCTCTACCTGGCCACTGGCAGATATATAGCCGCCACGAGTGGAGTTTTTGTAAGTAGGGGTTTCGCCGCATACTACGTAGCCGCTATTGGTCTGGCAGATCTTAAAGTTTTCTGCGTACTTGGTTTTGTAGCAGGCCACTGCTTTATTATCAGATGATTTCCTGCATACCTGGCTTTCCTGTGCTACTGCGATCTGGCCGGTTCCGGCAATTAACAGTGCTATGATTATCTTTTTCATGATCTTTCGTTTTAGTGTTAAATACTCTTCAACGACCTATACATGTAAAAAGCGTACCCACAGAGTGTTAAAAGAAACATAAAGGTGAAATAGGGGCAAAATGCCCCTAATCAAGAAAGGATGTATCAAATAATGGAGGGGGCTATGTATTAATAGACATGGTGCCAGTAGTGCTGGTGATTCTTATGATAATAGCGTGGATGCGGCGTTACAAGGCAGGAACTCATGAAGAGCGCTGCGAGAACTGCGGATATAATGATCGTCTTTTTCATACAATGATGGCAAAACCTAACACAATTTATCAATAAATCGGGAAAAAACGGCTATTTTTTGCTGTTATTGATTTAGCCTTTGTAGGTATTGGTATAAATGATCAGTTTACAGCCAGTATTTCAGTATTTTTGTACAAATTCTATTGATATGTTGAAGACCGGCAATACAATTGTGAGCATCTATACGGAGATGACCCCGAACCCAGAGACCATGAAATTCGTGGCCAACAAACTTTTATACCCTGGCAAAAGCATAGATTTCCCTGATGAATCATCGGCAGCGCCATCGCCACTGGCGCAGGAACTGTTTGCGTTCCCGTTCGTGCGCAGCGTATTCATAGCCAGCAACTTTGTAACACTAAGCAAAACCTCCGATACCAACTGGGATGATGTGATACCCACCATCCGCCAGTTCCTTAAAGAATACCTGGAAGAAGGCAAGGCCGTGGTGAATGAAGACCAGGTAGTGGTGAAGAAAGATAATTATGTGATCAATGCCAGTGACGAAGATGTGGTAGGCCGCATCAAAGAGCTGCTGGAAAACTACGTGAAGCCTGCCGTGGAAATGGATGGCGGCGCAATAGCCTTCCGTGGGTTTGAGAATGGTACGGTGAAGCTGATGATGCAGGGTTCCTGCTCGGGCTGCCCGTCTTCTATGATCACACTGAAGACCGGCATAGAGGGTATGATGAAGCGTATGATACCTGAAGTGAAGGAAGTGGTGGCGGAGTCAGAATAAGCATACATTTTTATATGAGCATATTTGCGATGCCCGCCTTATTATGGTGGGCATTTGCTTTTAAATATATCTGCCGGGCAGCCACAATATTGCTGATTTATATTATTTTTATAGCCGAATAGTTCCGGCCAGGTGCTGATATCAGACCGGCAGCTTTTTAACCTTTTTTGACTCTTGATCGCTAATGAGCATTCAGAATAATTATGTGGCTATAATGGCCGGCGGTATCGGCAGCAGGTTCTGGCCTGAAAGCCGTACACACTATCCGAAACAATTCCTTGACTTGCTGGGCACAGGCCGCTCACTGATACAGTGGACGTATAACCGCTTCAAGCACATATGCCCGAAGGAGAATATCTACTTCATTACCAACGAGCAATACATAGCCACGCTGAAAGGGCAGATACCCGAAATAAGTGATGACAACATCATCAGCGAGCCAAGCCGCAAAAATACCGCACCCTGTGCCGCTTACTTTGCGCATAAGATAATGGCGCTGAACCCTAAGGCAAACATCATCATGTCGCCCGCCGATCACCTGATCATGGACGAGCATTCGTTTGAGCGCACAGCACATGAGGCGCTAGACTTTGTGGCCCACCACCCATCCCTGCTCACACTGGGTATAAAACCAACCCGCCCCGACACCGGTTATGGTTACATACAGTATGACGCAGAGCATGAAGTGGACAAGACCTACCGCGTAAAAACATTCACCGAAAAACCATCGCTGGAGCTGGCACGCACTTTTTTAAAAAGCGGAGACTTCCTTTGGAACTCGGGCATATTTGTATGGAATGTGCAGACCATCATGGACGCGCTGGAGCATTACCTGCCGGAGATGAACGAAGTTTTTTCGCAGGCAAAGGATGTGTACAACACACCGGCGGAGCGCGATGTGATCACGAAGCTATACCCGCACTGCACCAATATATCTATAGACTACGGCATTATGGAGAAGGCGCGCAATGTGTTTGTGATCCCTTCTTACTTTGGCTGGTGCGACCTCGGCACATGGGAGTCGGCATACGACAACTGCACCAAGGACTACCTGGGCAATGCTTTGCTGGGCAACAATGTAATGGTTATAGACGCATCGGAATGTATGGTAAAGGCCCCCCACGAAAAGCTGGTGGTGATACAGGGCCTAGAGAAATTCATTGTGGTAGACACCCCCGATATACTGCTCATCTGTGAGCGCAACCGCGAGCAGCAGATCAAAGAATATGTAGCCGAGGTGAAGCGCAATAAGGGAGATAAATACCTGTAGTCCCATAATAGCATTTTATGAAACAGATCAGGGCAGTTGCGTACTATTTTGTCCTGGTCGTAGCTATTGCTATTTGTCTTTTTCAGTCTCTTATCTATTCTTTATACGCCTATGACTGTATTTCCGGCAGTGGAGATACTATGTTCTCGATGCCGGTTTTAGTTTATTCGTCGTTGGTTGTCGTTTACTACATGGTAGCGCTAACCCTGCTGGTCAAAAACATTTATCGCAAGCAGTACAAAGCAGTAATGATCGTTTCAGCCGCAGTATTCCTTTTTGTGATCGCGCAATTGTTATTTGAAGCACGTTTTGATATTGTAGGCCATATCTACCGGGCGGGAACAGAATCCGGCCCATGAAACATTGTACTTTATTTTTTACTTTTGAAGTACCATGCAGCTACCACAGAAACACTCGGCCACAGGCACTACTATATTTACGGTAATGAGCGCATTGGCTGCGCAGCACAATGCCATCAACCTGTCGCAGGGCTTTCCTGACTTTCATATTGATGAGCAGCTATCTCGCCTGCTGGGCGAGGCGGCAAAGAATGGCCACAACCAATACGCGCCTATGCCCGGGCTGCCCGCACTGCGGCAGGCAGTGGCCGATAGCTTTAAGAAACGCTATGGCCTGAACATAGATGCCGATAACGAGATAACCATAACACCGGGTGCTACCTATGCCATATACACCGCCTTTACCGCCATACTGCAACCGGGAGATGAGGCCATAGTATTAGAGCCCGCTTACGACAGCTACATACCTAATATAGAAATGAATGGCGCACGCGCTGTGCCTGTGGCCCTTACCGCACCCGACTTTAACGTGGACTGGAACAAGGTAAGGGATGCCATAACGCCCCGCACAAAAGCTATCATCGTTAACACACCGCACAACCCCACAGGGGCTATATGGAGCAAGGAAGACTGGGACCAACTGGCCGGGCTGGTGCGCGATACAGAGATCATTATATTATCAGACGAGGTGTATGAACAGTTAGTGCTGGATGGCAAGAAGCACTATAGCGTACTGGAGCATGAGGAGCTGAGGCAACGCAGCTTTGCGCTCTTCTCCTTTGGCAAGGTATATAACAATACCGGGTGGAAGATAGGCTACTGCGTGGCCCCGCCGGCTTTCACACAGGCCTTCCGCCGCATACACCAGTTCCTGTGCTTTACCGTGAACACACCTGGGCAGTATGCGCTGGCGGGCCACATAGCGGCTGATACCGCTGTACCCGTGCATACCATGATGCAGCAGAAGCGCGACCACTTTCTGTCTATAATAAAGGGTACGCCATTTACTATATTCAAGCCTGCGGCAGGCAGCTACTTCCAGGTAGCAGGCTATGAGCGTGTAAGCGATATGCCCGATATGGAATTTGCGCAATGGCTCACAAAGGAGCATGGCGTAGCTACAATACCCGTTAGCGCATTTTACAGCAATAAAAAGGATGATAAGCTTATACGATTCTGTTTTGCGAAAAAGGAAGAGACACTGAATGAGGCTGTGAACAGGCTGAAGAACATAAAGGTGTAATAGCCATTAGTCCCCCTAAATTGGATTACCCTGAAAGGGTTGACTGTGAATAGCCCCGAGCAAAGCTCGGGGTAGCAGAATGTTTCACTCGCCAACCCCAAAAGGGGTTGAACATGAAGCGCACAATTTAGTTGTCTTAATAGTATAAGAAGAAAAAATCCGCTAAAAAGGATACCCTATCCCTATATTCAGCACCAGGTTATTACGCTTCCATTCCGGGTCTTCGATATTTATTTTGTTGAACACCCACCGTTCATTCTCCGGCAGCCACGGCTCGCGCACCGGCATGCCGAGGTCGAGACGAAGTATCAATATCTTAAAATCGAAACGCAAACCCAATCCCACATCTGCCGCCAGCTCCTTATAAAAGTTGGAAGTGAATGTGCCACCGGGTAGCGTGGGGTTGTTATGATAGAGCCATATATTGCCCGCATCAAAAAATGCAGCCGCATTGATGAACTTATAAATATTCTGCCTTATCTCCGCATTGTATTCCAACTTTATGTCGCCCAGGGTTTCTATATACTGGCTGGTGCCAAAGAGGTATGCCTCGTTGAATGTTCCCGGACCCACAAGCCGCGATGGAAAACCGCGCAGGTCGCTGTTGCCGCCTGCCCAAAACTGTTTGATATTAGGCAACTGCTCCGAATTACCCATGGGTATGCCCAGCCCCGCCATGATGCGTGTGGCAAACATAGTAGCTTTCGAGAATCGGAAATAGTACCGGAAATCAGGCTGCAGCTTGGCGTATTGCGCATAGGTGGAACCCAGCAGCTTTTTAGGCTTGGTCTCATAATTGGCGTTTTCCGCAAGCCCCAAAATATTGCCGGAGAGATCAATGAGCCCGTCAAAATAAAATGAATGCTGGCGTGTAGGCCCTACCTGCGAGTTGTACGTAAATTCGTAAGTAGGCCCTATGATGATGCCGTTAAAAATAAGGTTGCCGTACAACTCGTTCAGGTCTGCCGCATTGCCCAGTGTGTCTGTTCTTACATACGTGAAATTGAACGGGTAGAACTGATGCTCCTTGTGTGGCCCTTCCTTCCAGTCGTAGCCGTAAGACGCAGTATAGGAATTGATACGCAGCAGGTCCGACTCTGATTCGTACCTGTACTTTAGGCTCACGATAGTACGCGGCAGGTATTGGCTGGCGGTATTGATAGTTATAAATGGCACCACGAAACGCGGGAACGAAAGATCCACCTCCGAACCGAAGTTGTAGATGTTCGGCTCAGTGCCTGCACCGCTGTATTGCGCTTCAAAGCCACCATTGATCTTGAATACCAGCGCCTCTGCCCCCTTAAAAGTATTACGGTTGCGCAGGCTAATACTGCCTTCTGTGCCTGCCCTGTTATCATTTTGTGTGAGCGCGCCGATCTGGAACTGTATGGATTTTTTGGGGTAAGAAGTAAGATAATAATACACATCGAGCAGGGAGTCATTCACCGGCTGAAAGCGGTTCTTCACAAACTTGAAAGTACCCATATTCACCAGCCTGCTCAGCGAGGTGTTCTGATCTTCGAGGCTATATTGGTCACCCTTTTCAAAGATCATCGTCTGTGCAAATATATCCGGCTTGTAAGCATTCTTAGGGTCTATTACATTGTAGCTTTCTATTTTTACGATATTATCTTTTGCGGTATCACTTTCGGCGCCGCGCAACTTGTAATTGGCATAGATGTAGATATTGTTGATGTTGTAAACATTATAGGCTTCATCGGGTATTTCTTTCTTTTTCAGCCGTACATACATATTCACTTTGTGGTCGCCGATAGAACTGTCTACTACCACCAGTATATAATCAGGTTTAAAATAAAAATAGCCCCTTTCCTTCAGTTCGGCATCTATGCGCGATCGCTCGCCCTTTATCAGGTCCAGGTTATAGGGCGCACCGGGTATCAGCAGTGTGGATACAAAGTCGCTGTCTATATCATGCGCGATCTGCGAGCTGTCCTTTTGAAAAAAAGTCTTATTAATCGTGTACTGCGGCCCGGTGGTGACCGTGAATATGGCGGTGGTTTTCCTGCTTCTTGAGGTGTCTACCTTTACCGATGCCGATGCGTAAAAATAGCCTTTGTTCTGCAGCGAGTTTACCATCAGTTCTTTATCCGCATTTAGCCGGATGCTGCCGGTAAGTACCGGTGGCTCACCTACTTTATTGCGCAGCCAGCGCCGCAGGCCTTTTTTCTTTTTGGTGTCTCCCGCCAGGTTGTACAAAGAGAGCTTCAGCCGTATGCCCAGTGTCTTGGAGTTAGGCTTTGGCCGCACCACGCCTGCCAGGTCATTTTGCAGTTGTTTTCTTTCCTGCTTTCCTGTCTCACGGTCTGCTATTTTCACCTTACTGCCTTTGAACAGTGAATCGCCTGCGGGCAGGTGCCTGCTATTGCTACAGGCAAACAGCAGCAGGGTAGAAATAACAAGTAACGATATTTTCAGCGTGTTGTGTGTCCGCATAAGGTGCTCATATCAGGTTATTTGCCTGCAGTATTTTCCGTTTTAGCTTTCTTAAAGACATTACGGAAATGATTATAATCTATATTCACAATGAAAACAACGCCTGTCTCTGTCACAAATCCTTCCAGCACTCCCTCGTCATATTCTTTGCGGTAGGCACGCATAGAGTATTTGCCGCCGGGGCTTAGCAGGTAATCGGCAGCCAGGTTGGTGGGTACATAGCTGCTGTTACTGTTATTATTGGTCTGCGGACCTTCCAGTTCAAAGTCGTTGCCTATGGTCAGCTTCAGCCGGTCGTTCAGCAATTCTTTGGAGGCTGCGAGGTTCAGGTCGGTGCGCTGGCGCATATCGCCTGTGGTGTAGTCTGCTGTCGTGGCCAGGTCTGCCGATATATCCACACCCTTTACCAGCTTGCCCGCAGCCTGGTTCAGTTGCTCGCCTATGAATGTGCTTACACTCTGCAATGCTGTAAACCCTACGCCATTAGAAGCGCCCGAACTGAACGGATCATCAGATACAAAGCGGCCCAATATCAGCACAGCAAATACCTGCTTATTGAGTTCGGCAGTATCCATGCGTATCTGGTTCAGCTTACCCTGCACCAGTTCTATCTGGTCGGCAGATAGCGGGTACACTTTATTATCGGGCAGTTGCACATCAAAGGTAATTGAAGGCTCCAGCACCGGCCCCTTCAAATGCAAGTCCACATCAAAAGGCAGGTTTTGTTTGTAGTAGTTAAGTTGTGTCTGGTCGGTCACTTCTCTTTGTATCAGGTCGTACGGGGGTGCTTCTGCTTCATAGGCTGCGGTCACATCCAGTATGGTGCCTTTTACAGGGTCGCCCGCAAAAGTTATGGAGCTGCCATCCTGTATCAGGAATTTGCGCTTGATGAAATTGTAGTTGAGCTGGTAAGCTCCGCCATGCAGGTCGTAAGTGCCGGTGAGGCTTATGGTGCCGCCGGGGGTTACTGCTGCGTTCAGGCTGGCATCTCCACGCACGCTCAAAAAGTCGCCCGATGACTGGTCCAGTATCAGGCTCAGTACAGCAGCTTTATCAATGGTCACATTCACATTTATATCAGAGCCGGCGGCCAGCTTATGCCTCGCTTTGGCGGTATCTGTTTTGTGCGGCACCAGTACATTTTTGCGCCCGGTATCTTTCATGTTCAGGAACATCACTATGCCCTTGCTGCTTTCCACCTGCGGTGTGCTTTCCGGCGTCACTACAGTAAAGTTAGTACCCTTCAGTATGTTCAGGTCGCCATCTATAGACGGTGCGGACGCTGTGCCTTTTATATCAAGGTGGGTGGTGAGCAGCAGATCGCCATAAAAGTCTTTATTGTCCTTTGCAGTGGAGTGCAGCGCGCGCCATTTGTCGGCCTTTACGTTCAGGTTCATTTGTATCGCCGTCATATCCTCGGTATTGAGGGTGCCATTGATCACTGCCTTATTACTGCCGCTGTCTGATATGCTGAAGTTATTGAACGAAATAAGATTATTGCTGAACGTTATTTTTTCAGCCGGCATTTTAAATACGGCGTTTAGCTGACTGATGTTGGTCACCAGGTTATCTGTGTGCAGCTCGCCATTGATCATAGGAGATGATGTAGTACCCGATAGTTTCAAATCGCCACGTACGTAGCCGGTTGTATTTTTTATCTGGTGCTGCGCTATAGACTCAAAGCTATGCACAGCCAGCGCCTTCACGCCCAGGTCGAAGTTAAAGTCATTGCCATTGGTGGTTTGCAGATAATAGTCGCCGTTCAGCGATATATCATTGCCCTGCCCGTTAATGGTCAGTTTGGTGTCTAATGCGTTATTATCTTTAGTGGCTACCTGTAGCTTTAAGTTACCGAGCGTATCGCCCAGCACTTGCAGGTTATTAATAGCGAGATCGCCGGTGAGGTCCATTGTTGGGGTCATGTGGTTCAGGGTCACATTGCCCGCCAACACGCCATTGGCCAGTAATGTATCGGGAGAACTCACCAGCTCTGTAAAGTTGGCCAGCAGAAAGTTATTGATGTCCACCTTCAATGGCGTATTGATCCTCGGCTCTTCGTTATTGGCCTTTATAGACTGGTCTTTATTGCTGATGCCGAAGTTCTGGATATAAAAGCCACCGTTTGCCAGTACTATCCGGTTCTGGTCTGTAACATCCCAGGCATTATAATTGAGCTTCAGGCCCTTTTGTAAATGGACTACCTGTGTGTCGCCTGTCTTATGAATATCTGCTACCAGCGCGAAGCGCTCGTTCTTTGATGCATCTGATATGCTGATGTTGGTGTTAATGGTATTCTGGTCCAGGTTGCCATGTATGTTCGCGAAGAACAGATCTACCGAGCTTTTTTTGATCTCATCGGCGGTAATGCTGTAGGTAAATGCGGAGTCCACGCTATTCACCATTATCACGCCATTCTGAACATCTGTGCCCGAATAAATAAGATCAGGCACCAGCACTTTCAATGCCATGCTTTGCTGCGACAGCGTACCGTCCACATGTATCGAATCGAAAGAAGTAAGTCCCGGCAATATGCCATGCAGCATAGGCTTGTCTATTACATGCGCAAATACTTTGAGGTCATATACATCAGGTATTTTAGTTGTGTCCTTTTTAATTATTTTGTTTTGGGCCAGCATACTATCTTTTGCCGTAGCAATACTTTTCTTCGTGCTATCCACGGGGAAGGAGTAGTGGCGGTTGATGTGCTCCATCACTATATCCCCCACCTTGCTCAGTGGCGTATGCCCGGTTATTACAGCCTGCACCACATCCAGGTTGGCTATGATGTTCTGCCCCGTATCACTGCCCGGGCGGGATATCACATACATACTGTCTAAATAATAACGCTTGCCATTGGCATTGATGATGGGCAGCGCCCAGGTAAACTGTCCTCTTGGGTAGTCTGCATTCAGGTCAGGGAAGTCAGCCGTTATCTTCCCGTGCAGACGCAGGTCGGTACCATACAGTTTCAGCGCGCGCAGGTCTATGCTGTCCAATTGTATGTTTGCTTTCACCGCAGGGTTCTTGCCGCTAAAGTCGCCATGTGCGGTTAGCTTCACCTGCAAGTTAGTGTCCACACTGGTAAAGTCCAGATCGCCGGCTTTGTTGGCCATCTTGCCATCAAAAGAAATGTTGTGGTATCTATACCCTTTTACAAATGCCGACGACACAGTACCATCGAGCTTGGCGGCCATCGTCTTTACATCAAAGCCCTGACCTTTTACATCCAGGTCGGCATTCACTATGCCTACCAGCGAATCTTTCTTAATGATGTGGCCCACATTCAGCTCCAGTGTGCGCACGTGCATATCGTAGGTGGCTTTCTCATTACCGGGAGATGTGATGACCGAGCCTTTGATATACGCTATACCATCTGTGCTGGCAAAGTAGAGGTCGGTATTATAATCCTTGGTAGTACCCGCTACCTGACCTATAGCTCCAAACTTATCCGGTAGCCGCACAGATGCCAGCAAGCTATCCGGCACCAGCGAGCTTACGTCCTGCCTTGATGTCTGGAATTTAGAGATGTGCAGGTTGTAGGTCAGTTTATTCGCGTCGGGCAGGCCACCCAGCCTGCCGTTCACTTGTAGTTCTGTATTGCTTAATCCTGCTACATACAGGTTGGCTATGTTCAGGTTACTCAATGCGCCGGTAATAGCGGCATCCACACGCAGCCTGCCATTCCTGTTCTTGCTGAATATTTGCTGGCTCTTGAGCTGTGGTACAAATTGCAGCACATCGCCCAGGCCCACAATGCTGTTCTTCAAGTTCAGGTTGAGTGATAAAGACGCTGTATTTTTTTGCAGTGCAGTAAGCGATGGGTAGTGTACCTCCACATGGTTTTGTAAAATGGTGGTGGGTGTTTGCAGGTACAGGTTATTCAGCGTCACACCCTGCGGGTTATAATTGAATGCCGTGCGCAATGCGAGTACACTCAGCCCGCATTGCTCTGATGCCGCAAAGCTGTGTACATTGCCGGCAATGGTATCGGAGGTGTACAGGAAATCGGTAAGTGTCAGTGAGGTGTTCTTGTAGTACATGTGCGCGTAGTCCATACCCGATGGCTGCCGTGGGCTGCCCTGGTTATCCATCTTAAAGTTTACGCCCGTTACGGCCACATCTTTGGCTGTTATGTGCCAGCCCACAGTGGTATCTATTTTCACCAGCGTATCTACAAACGATGGCGCTGTAGTTTGCGATCCCATCTGGAATACAATACTCGTATTATCCAGCTTCAATTTCTTTACGTCTATATTATTATCGTCAAGGCCAAATTCATTCAGCTGCAACTGCATATCGCCCAGCTTCAGCGCAAACAACAGTTTATTAAGATCATCATTGTAATTGAAGTTTACGCGCTGCATATTCACATTATCTGCTATAAGTCGCAGCTTTGTTTTGGAATTGCTTGCCGGCTTGGGTGGCAGGTAGCTGCTGTCTTGCGAAAAGGTGGTTTGCAGCCCCGCTATAGCCAGGTCTTTTATATGGAAGATCATCTGCTCCATATCCAGCTTCTTCATGTCCAGGTCCAGGTGGTCCAGGTTCACACCCAGGCGCATACCGCCGGTATAGTCGTCAAAGTGTACGTGGATGTCATCCAGCTTTACCCTGTCGAGGTTGATAGTGAGTGAAGAGGAAGAAGTATCTTTTGCCTTGGGCGTTGCAGGCTTCTTGCCCGCAAAGGCATCGAGTATGTAGGAGAAGTTGTAAGTAGTGTCAGGGCGGTTGCGGTATATGTGGGAATGTACGCCGGTGAGGAGCAATTGCTGCACATCTACTTCTTTGTGCAGCAGCTTCAGCATACTGATGTCCACCTTCAGCTCGCCTACTAAAAGAAGAGTATCCCTGTTCTGGTCCCTGAAAAATACATCCTTCAGCACCACGAATTTAGGGACCCCCAGCCCGAAATGTCCTATCCTTACTTCTGTCTTTATCTTATTGTTGAGGTAGGCTTCAGCCTTGCCTCTTATGAAATTCTGCCCCCAGGGAGTGTCTATGCACACAACAACACCCAGCAGCAAAAAGATGAGGCTGCCAATGATCCATAGTGTGATTTTCAGGAATTTACGCATCGGTATATAGTATCCTTATAAAAATTGTACCCGATAGCCTTATTCTCTGTTCCCTAACCCCAAAAAAAAGGTAAAAGCCATTTTTCAATGGCTTTTACGAGTCTTATATCACAAATAAGCTATTTATGCATTACATATTCCTCCTATACTGCCCGCCTACTTCAAACAATGCGTTGGTTATTTGCCCCAGGGAGCAATACTTGGCTGTTTCCATCAGTGCGGCAAAGATGTTCTTATTGTGTACTGCTGTTTGCTGCAGGTCGTGCAGCAATGCCTTGCTCCTGTCTTCGTTGCGCTTCCACAAATTCTCTACCGACTGTATCTGGAATTCTTTTTCTTCCGTGGTGCTGCGGATCACTTCCTGTGGTATCACAGTAGGCGATCCCTTTGAACTGAGGAAGGTATTCACGCCTATTATCGGGAACTCGCCGGTATGTTTCAGTGTTTCGTAGTACAGGCTTTCCTCCTGTATCTTGCCACGCTGGTACATGGTTTCCATAGCGCCCAATACACCCCCGCGCTCTGTGATGCGGTCGAACTCGGCGAGTACGGCATGCTCTACCAGGTCGGTCAGTTCTTCTATGATGAAGGAACCCTGTAGCGGGTTTTCATTCTTGGCCAGCCCCAGCTCTTTATTGATGATCAGTTGTATGGCCATTGCCCTGCGCACACTTTCTTCGGTAGGTGTGGTTATGGCTTCATCATAGGCATTGGTGTGGAGCGAGTTACAGTTGTCGTATATGGCATACAGCGCCTGCAGCGTGGTGCGTATATCGTTGAAGTCTATCTCCTGCGCGTGCAGCGAGCGGCCCGATGTCTGAATGTGGTACTTGAGCATCTGTGA
>Ga0316221_1002551_pt1 | contig 16177 bp, 20 predicted proteins | sample TBH18007metaG_FD_206003 | JGI IMG/M metagenome (GOLD analysis project Ga0316221, IMG submission 206003) | Freshwater microbial communities from Trout Bog Lake, Wisconsin, USA - TBH18007 | ecosystem: Environmental > Aquatic > Freshwater > Lake > Hypolimnion/Profundal zone | place: USA: Wisconsin... | reverse complement strand
CCAACCTCTGAAATGCAGATTTCACTCAAATCGTCATTGCGATTGTTACGAAATGCCCGTAAAACGTATTATCAAAAAATAAAAATTGAAACGTAAATCTCATACAACATCAATCAAACATGAATAACTTATACGAAGGATTCATTCAATATGCAAATGATCGTCTCAACGACGACTACACAAGCGAACACACTCTAATAGATGATTTACTAGATGCCTCAGTAAATTACTTTACAAACTTAGATTTATCATTGGAACAAGTAAATGAGATCATTTGTTCCTATGGTATTATTGATGCAATTGACGCATACGAAAACATACACGGAAGTATTCAAAAAACAGAATACGATATCGTATACTTCCTATTAAGAGAAAAAATAGACTACGAAGACTTTCTAGACAAACTCAAAACAGACCCGTAATATGATGCATACGACGAATCATTCCTCCCCTCTTCTCCCTTACAAATATATCAGGATTAATAACTCCAATATCCTCTAAAATATTCTTCCCCTTAATCCCAAGATAACCCAAAGTGGTTTTCCAAGGCGAGGTCGTCCATTGCTCTCGCATTGTATTCAAAAACTTATTATCACTCTCACGTGTAAGTTTATTAGCTACCTCGGTAGTTATTTTTTTATCCTTCCGTAATTTGCTAATATCAGTATATTCTAAATCATGGTTCAGTCCCGCTTCATCAGCTTTATCGACAGGCGGGTGTGTACGCCTATACTCGTCTGTAAGTGAATTAAACGGACCGAGGTAATATCCCCCTGTAATAATGGTAGAACCACGGTTCCATAATTCAGTTAATCTGTTTTTGGCTCCATGATACAATCCAGAAAAGAAACCCATTCTACTTAGTGGCCAGTAAATGCAAAACTCAGCCCTCTATTTATAGCTGAGTTAAGTGCGTTACCTGCTCTTTGCCCTGATGCAACGACAGCAGGATCGTAAAACGAAGGAAATAAGTAAGGAGCTATGGCTGATGCACCATGCCATAATGCCCGACCAATTGTGTGCGTAACCGAATCAAATGCTCTGCCTGCATAATGCTTGGCTCCAGAAAACAATCCAGAAAAGAATCCCATCTACTTGAACATGCGATAAGAAGATCCATACATATTTCCAACCGGTAATGTTTCATCCCAACGAAATCCTATGTTCCGACGTAATTCATTTGGTAACATATCATATGCTTTTGGAGATAATGCCAAAGCCAAGCCTAATCCAATTTTGCCAATATGATTCTTACCAAAATCATATACTTTACCAATTGTTTCTTTTGCCTTGTTATACAATCCAGAAAAAAACCCCATTACTATTAGAATGGAGCAATATAAGAAAGGCGGTAAAGTGAAAAAGCGAGGCAACGTGACTCAGACCGTAAACGTCTATGTTACTAAACGACAAGGTAATAAACGAGCTTCAGCTCCAAAAGCTCCCCTGTATGCACAAGGACAACCTGTAGCATATCCTGAACCCCGACTACCGAAACAACTCGAAACAGTTGCAAGAAACCAGGAAGATATAAAACTAGGATTGATCACTCAAGCCATGCAAATGCAACAGTTGTTCTCACGTATAAATCAGCCTATTACACCGGGTTTACCATTTGAACGACAATCTGTCCCAGCCTTTGGATATCATACTACGCCCCACGGTGTAGGTACTAATTTTAATCCAGAACGAGATCTAGAATCAGCTCTGTTACGATCTACTGCTTCTCAACGAAAACCTGATTATCCTAATGGATTTAGCGATGTAATTCATGATTATAACACTGCTAATCTAGCACAACATGCAGAACATGGATCATTTGTTGCATCAGAAACCCCAGACGAATACAAAGTAACTCGTGTTCGTCCTCCTTCTCCCACACATAGCGAAGTAGGACCAGGATACAATCTTTTTTTTCAACAACTAACCGACCAACCCACGTCTACTGCATTACCTGTATCAGTCCCATTTCAACCGGCTCATGAACCTGTTCCGCAACCTTATGCTGTAGCTAGACAATATCCTTCAGGTACATTGAACTGGTCAGAATGGGGTAAAGTTAATAAAATATATGATAAAAGCCGTAAATATGGATCAGCTACTGAAAATCGTCCTGAAAGACAACAATATTTTGAAGATAAACGTTTAGAATACAACGCATATCTTGACAGAAAAGCATCAGAATATGAAGCTACTCGTATACCAGGTCCTGCACCACAACCACAACCAGTAGCATCACCACCAGCTAAACAACCGTATATAATTGAAAGAAACCGAAATGGAGCTATAATGAAGATTCAGAGAAACATGATGCCAATCGTGGAGGAAGGTAAAGAATAAAACCAAGACATTAAATAGAAATGTCTCAGCCTCCGGTCGATATGAAAGCTACCGACATGTATTATATCACTATGTTTCATCAGGCCATTATTCAGTTCGGAGAAGGTAAATCAGGAAACCTTGAAACAATATACAAGGAATGCATGAAAAAGGTACCGAAGGATGTATTTATGCGTGGCCTGATGAACCACTTAGCAAGTGAAAATAATGCAAAAGAAGATTAAACATAAACATTGATGGGTATCCCATCTTGATAAACAAATGGCCGAGTTCCACCAGGCCTAGGCAACTGTGCCATACCACCCACTTTCATATGGATGACATCCTCCTCCGTATGATGGCGAATACGATTCAATATCCGCAACTGACCATAAGCATGCGCACGATCAGCGTGCTTAGCAAAGACTCTACCTGTTTCCGTATTATATACTTGAAAACCCCCATGAACAGGGCGTACAGCATATGGCATCCTACTACCACAATAGTTTTTTTGCGTAATACCCACCGATTCCTTCTCCATGGTGCCGAAGATGATATAATTTTCTGCGATGTTCAGCAATAGCTTTTCCTTCAACCCGTAAATATGTGGGATAATCCATCATACCTAAAAATCCTATTGATGCAACCTTTTTACCATCGCGAAACACATCAATCTTTTTCCCAGCATGTGTACTTGGCTTTACTTCTACGCCAAGTTCAGACGCTTTACGATAGGTATAGGGTGTTATATGATAAGCCATCTAATCACTACGCTGAAATCTTGCCGTACTAGAAGGTTTACGATGTACTGCACCACCTTTCTTCAATTTATCAACATGTTCATTGACTTTATCAGCAATTGTTCCACCAACAAGCGGTATCTTGCTACCTAGATGTTCTACTCCAAGTTTCAATGCTGATTTACCAGCCTCTTTCCATCTACCAGATGCTAAATGACCAATACCCTCACCCGCCGTATTAATGGTTTTACCAAGTGATTCTACGCCATTTGCAATCATATTTCCAACGCCAGGGATGGCACGAATGACACCGCTAACTGGCTTCCAAATCCTACCAACCATTTCTTTACCACTGTTCCATAGATTTGAAACGGTGTTTTTGAAACCGTTCCACAAATTAGAGAAGAAGCCCATTATACTATACTGCAGAAATTAAAGCTACTAGACATGGAATTGATTTCAAACATGCCACCCCTTTCAGACATACGATTAATTTTGAAATGCCTACATGAATACCATATGCAATACCTTCTTTAATGAGCCAGCTCAAGCTTGCATACACTTGAGAAGCCCACCGAAAAAAGACACGCATGCGCTTGGAGCCGTAATAGGAGTAGAGCATAGCAATTTATCATAATCTACTTTGCTTGGCTGTACTGTAGGGAACTCTGAAAACTCAGATTCAAATGACAATCCAAGATCATTTTCCCAGCTCCACTTGTACAGCACTTGGTGATAGTCGGGGTTATTAGCAATTGATTTCTGGTAAAATAGTCGATGGCTTCCTTCTCTAAGGTCAACGATAAGGTAATGAAATTGCATGGCTGATAGGGCAAGATTGAGATGGATTGCACTGTCATAATCCCTTACTACACCGTAATGTGATAATAGTTTACGATCTGCTTTAAGAATATCACGTGTAATCAATATGATAACAGGCTTCTCCTGATTTATATCAACATTGACTAATGGTGCGGAAATCTCTGGTACAGTTAATAGCGATGACACAGCGGAAGCAATCGGACCAACTGTTGAAATAACAGCGGGTAGTTCGATATTCATTCTACTCATAGTTTATATTTTTTGCATCTGCTTTGTCAATTCATTCACCTGATTCGTAAGGTTTGTAATATGTTGCGCCATCATCTGTATTGTTTCTGCTTGATTATCTACCGTCTTATGCAATGTCTGTATTTGATCTACCATCATGGGTATCAAATACGTCTGTGTCAGCAGTAATGGTTTGAACTCGGTTCCATCCTCATCTTTTTCTGTGATCTCGCTGGTATAAACCGCATCAGGGTATACTTCTTGCAGTTCCTGGGCAATAAACCCAAATCGTTTCTTTTGCTCCTCATCTGATTTGTAATGATACTGGCACGGGTTCAATTTCATAAAGTTCTCTTTGCAGTTTGCGATCGGTTCAATATGATCCTTCAATCTCCTATCCGAAGGAAACCCAAACCCAGTTCCTCCCCAGTTATAGGAGAACCCATAGATACCACTAGTTGGATTGGGTTGGTAAACTGTATATTGAGAACTTGTTGCTCCAATGGTTAAATATCCTTGAGTGCCTCCTGAATAGGTCATTTGAATCGCGGAGGCACTGGGTTTATTGCCAATGACAAGTCCAACACCAGTAGAACCAAATGCAGGACCATATATTTTATCTTGAACATATAACGTTGGACTATTTCCTGCTATATTAAAAACGTGATAAAGTGCTTTATAGGTCATTGGTAACCATTGAACGTTTGGTTGAATAGATACTAAATATCCTGTTGCGTCTGATGTTGAATAACCCATACCAACACCTGGATTTGTTCCACCCATTCCACCGACGGTGATGTAAAATGCATTGTTATTGTCCCATGTTCCTGCCGAGGAAAAGTTAAACATACTGTTGAGTTGAATACCAAAACTATACGCATTCATTGTCGTTAGTTGTCTTGTGGTTGTAGCACCAGTAAGATTGTAAAAGTTGAATCCCGCCGAATTACCATTACCAGTTCCATCAAAGTTGTTTATGAAATCCATTTCTGCCTGTCCTCCAGTTAAGTTCCAACCAATTGACATAGAACCTGTTCCACGTAGACTTGCTGGTGGATAGTTTCCTGAACCATTGTTGGCGGGGTAAAAACTAGTGTATCCTGTGTTAAGTGCGTAAGCGTAATCTACAGCAATTCCTGTAGAATTGACGACTAACCCAGTAGTTGTATATTGCGACCCCCCTGCAAACCGAATATTACCCGTGCGAGAATTGATACACAAATCACCTACTGATGCGTCATTGATAAATGAACCTGCTGTTGTTGCTTTACCAATATAGTTATTTGCCCCTACTTGTAAGTAAGGAGAACCCGTGCTACTTAAATATATGCCTTGAACGGAAACATTCAATGCGGTAGAAGACAAGTTCATCGCTGTTGTTCCTGTTGAACCTGTTGTCGTTTGCCAATTGTAACTCGCTGACGATAAAATGTTTTGATTGACACCTGATGCCCATGAAACTTGCATCACGCCATTGACACCAGTTGAATCATAAAAGTTGATATTGCCATTGACTGAATTGGTAGCACCAAATTGAGCATAAAATGTTCCTCCACTATACACGCTAAGACCTCCATTCAATGTCGTCGTTCCTGTTACCGTCAATGTTTGACTAAGAGTAGTTGGTTGTGCCAGTGTTAATAACGCTGTTACAGCAGGTGAAGCAAGAGAAGCAGGTGTCCGAAATTGAAACCATGTTGTAGTTCCATTTGTTCCAGTGTCAGTAATGTTATACGTATATGATACTGTTTTGCTGTTAGTCATTTGGATAAACGTAAGGTCACTCGCATCAATCGTGATCGCTCCCGTCATTGTTCCTCCCGTTTTTTGCAAGTATCCTGTTAGTGATGGAATTGCTGAGGTTACAAATGCCGTTGTCGCTACTTTTGTTGAGTTATCACCAGCAGTAGCAGTTGGAGCAGTCACAGTGCCTAAAAGTGCCACGCCTGTTGGAGTCGCACTGAATACCGTTAATGTGTATGTGGAATTGGTGATATTGAATGCGGTGCTGACTCCATAGTTAGCGTTAACTCCACCTATGCTTCCAGTGATAGGTAAGAATCCATTTGAGCAAAAAGCAGTCGTCGCAATCTGATTGTTATTGGTTCCTACTCCTGCAGTTGGTGCGGTTGGAGTCCCTGTCAATGCTACACCTGTAGATGAAGCCGATAACATATTTACGCTATTCACAAGTATGTTAAATGTATTACCAGATGCTACTCCCCACCATGCTCCTTTTGATGACTGAAAAATGATATCTCCGACCAATGTCCCTGTGTAATATGTTCCCGCAACTGTATTGATCAGTTCTGTTAAACTACCCGATGAGTTGACTAATGTTGCTGAGGCAGTTGTAACATTGGAACCATAAAAGTTGCTTGAATACAACACCTTTGTATTTGGATTATAGTTCAAACTTCCCGCTGTATCCACATAAATCGGTGAACTACTTGTCGTGGTACTATTAGGGGCAAAGATAGGATAGAATGTAGCATTGGTACTTGTGGCAGTCACTGTTGGTTGTGCGGATATACCTGATGCAGTTACAACTTGATTCAATGAATTGAGTGCTAAAAATGATGATGCTGTTCCAGACGAAGGTGCTGTTGAAAATGTGATAAATTGGGGTAGAGTAGCACTGGATGATACCGTCAAGGCGCTGATCGTTGCATTTTGTAAATTACTTGTTCCAGATGATACAAAACTACTACTTGTCACTGGACCTGTTGCCGTGATTGAACTAGAAGTAGTAACGGTGCCGAATGATCCTGATAAACCAGACACTGCATTATTCGCCGTGAGATTGATCGCATTTAAGGTTTGTGAACCTACACTATAATACATTGTTCCAAATTGTGTATCAACATACAATACTTGATTACCTGATACATCATAACGTAAGAAAGGAAAGTAATAATTGCCATAGATGCCAGAAGTGATTTGAGTAAGGGTAACCTGTGAAGCTATACCAGGAGTAGTCTTCACCACTTTGTTTGTTGTGCTGTCAATACCCAATGTATATGATGGAGTACCTGAAAGAATACCCGATGCAATAATATCTCCAGTTAACGAGATATTTTTTGTAAACAATGTGTCCGTTGATGGTTGATATCCTAATCCAAATGTCCCATCGACAAGCAATGTCCCTGTAGTTGTTGTACCGAAACTTGGTGTGAATATGATTGCATTTATTCCACTTGATGAAGTAGCTAATATTCCAATCGTTGTAGGTGAACTTGTAACAGGCTGACCATTAACTGTTAACTGGTCAGCATTAATGACGGATAACCCATCTAATGTGGCTACCGATGTGCCTTGTTGAATATTGGTCAGTGTGCTGGACATTACGATAATCTAATTAAGGGGATTTTATAAAAAGCTATAGTAGAATATGGGCGATCTTACTGTAAACAGATATAATCTTTATCTCAAAAGTTCACAACGGACACAAGGAACAAATGAACATCCTATTTATTATCTGAGAAGACCACTGTTTAAAACGAATCCTTTCAATGTATTTGAAGTTACCTTGAAGCAGGTTCTTATCCCTTACAGTTTCTTTAGTGTCAATTCACAGCTCGGCAATACTTCGACTGGAGCTACAGGAACACTGCAATTCAATCAGATTCAATGGTATCTTGCTCGGGGAGGTGCAACATATCCGTCTACAACCTATGTCGTAGGGTCTCCGAGTAATCCTATCACAACCACCATACCTCAAGGAAACTATACGATTCTGTCGTTAATCTCAGCTATTCAATTGGCTATGGTAGATTATTTGACATATTACTACAGTAGCTATCCTAATCCACAGTGGACATGGACCTATAGTCGCGATTCATTGCTGGTTAATTTCTTGTTACCTGGAACAGATGGTATTACAACAACCTTTTACATTCTCCCATCAAGTGTGGTAGATGGCGGTCTTGCATTCAATATGGGAATCACTGCTCCTCTCAATTTTGGATATAACTCCAGTAACGTATCACAGCCAATCTCATATATTGGAGTACAGCAAAGTTTCTCAGGAGCGTTCAGTCAATCAGCTATCAATGTATCGCCGATCACAAGTTTAATGGTACGCAGTAACAACTTAATCCAAAACCGTTCATTTGAGTTTGTTGCAGTATCCGATGACTTCTCAGATATTTTATTGCGTGTTCCCATTCAAACAGTAGGAACAACTTTTATCAATTACGACAATCAGGCAAACATTCGTAATCGTATTAAAAATGATTACATCGATATTGTTGATTTATATATCACAGATAATCGCACATACAATGTTATCTCGTTGAACGGATTGGATTGGATGGCAGTACTAGAAATAACTGAATTAGAGATTCACGACAATAAGGCAAATGAAACACATAACATTATGAAAGCGATTGATTTTGCTAAACATGAACATGAGGGTTTATCTCATTTAAAAAATAAGTTTGTTGCAAAACCTATAAAGCATCCGCATGACTCTTTAGTAGAAGAAGAGGAAGAGGAACAACGTATGCCTAAGCAAGAATCTTAAAGAGGCTTTTTAAAAAAAAGCCTGCCAAAAAGAGGGGGTCAGGGGGACTCCTAAAGAGTTCGCATCCTGCGGACGCTTTACGCTTGCGTCTCCCTTTAAAATCTCTGTGGCTCCTGTGTAAACGTATGAGCCAAATCCTGTACAGCTCGTTGAGCATCTGATCCAAACGTAGTATCCACAGGAGCTACATCCATACACAAAATACAAGCAGTCATACGTGCAGGTACTTGATCAACCATGTCCACTAGATATACTTCAAATTGTCCGTTGAAATCTGCATACAAATCCAGAGTTTTGTTACCGATATCTACCTGTGTATTACCACCACTGGTAGCTTGTGTGCCACTAACAAGAAAGGTAGGGTGCCGTAACGATTGGTCTATTCCTTGTCCGATACTTGAATAACTTCCTGCAAAGTCTAACAGTAGCTGACGACTACGAAATTGTACGAATTGTTGATTGGCGTATGTTGATGAAAACCATAAACCAATGATGGATATTTTATAGCGTCCATAAAGAGACAAAGGAATACGTACAGGAGCTGAAGCTGTTCCCGCATTTGTCAAATATATTTGCACAATGGTCATTTTCTTTCTACTAGGCTTTTAAAAAAAAAGCCTGCCAAAAATATAGTGTATATTAGATAACATGACATCGGAAAGGCCAGTAAGTTCAAAACCGTCAGCACTGACTAAATCGCTAGCTCCACTCGATAAGCAGATGAAAGTCTCGGAAGAACCATTAGATGATACTGTAGGACGTATATGGTTGCTATCAGCTATGAAAGGGAGCGGAAAAACGACGGTATGGTACAACGTCTTACATAACAAAGCCAGTCCATGGTATCAATTGTTTGATAAAATATGGATGATATCTCCGACTGCAAAAGGGGATGATAAACTGAAACCGTTAATAGATGAACTGCAGGAATCAGGACAATACTGGGATAATCTTTCTGAAAAAGTAATGTTAGAGGTATACGATTGCATTGAGAAGTTTAATCATGCATTCAAAACGGAGAGAGAGCCACAGACGTTACAAGAAAAACGATTAGGAATCATTCCACCTCTGAAACACAAGAGAAAGCCCCGTAACTTGCTTATCTTCGATGATTGTATGGCCGATATGCCTTCTTCTACTCAAAAGTCCGTTGTAAACCGAGTCTTCACTACATCTCGACATATGTGTACCAATGTAATCGTTACAACCCAGAAATATTCTAAATTGAATACAACCATACGAGCGAATGCAGATTACATTAGTGTTTGGAAGTCCAATTCAAAACACGAAGTAGAAACGCTAGAGGACGATATTAATATCAAAAAAGATGTGTTTGAGAAAGCGTATAAATATGCAACAGATGAACCGTATAGTTTTCTACATATAACATTCAATGCTGGGCATCCTAATTTGTTTAAAAAGTTTGATAAGATTCTCCTGTAAGGAGAATCGCATACTTGCCTGTGGCAAAGGATAAAATACTACTTTAATGATTTCTTTTTCTTGTGAACCGTGATTAAATCTTCAAGTGTATTTCTAACGAGTTCTGTATCATCTACATCTTTTAATTGTGTACGTTCTGCTACTGGCTGTACAACATTCTGTAGCACTTCTTCCTGCATTTTCTTACCTTCACGATATGTTTTCAATGGTACAAGACGACAAGACCAGTTATTAATTTTCTCAATGTCCTCTTTTGTTAATGGTTTGGTCAACATTTTCTAAAGAAGAAGAAGAAAATATTTTGACAATTTTTATTTCTATGTCGTAGGTAGAATGTCGCAACCGGAAATCGATAAATCCGTCAATGAAATTGTTGTTCCGGACCCTTTAAGAGAAGAAGTCCCAGTAATACCACTAAAGGGTCCGAATCCTTCGGATTCTTTACCACTAAAGGGTCCGAATCCTTCGGATTCTTTACCACTAAAGGGTCCGAATCCTTCGGATTCTTTACGTGATAAAAAAGTCCCAAAAGCTGAGGTATCTGTCGTTATTAAGCCACCAAAAGTGGAGAAACCTGCAAAAGAGAAGAAGGAATTGACGGAAGGTCAGAAGAATGCATTGGCGAAGATGAATGAAGCACGTAAGAAAAAGGCTGAGGAGCGGAAAACAATTCTAAAGGAAAATGCTGAATTAGAAAAGCAAGAACGGGAGGAAGCTGTGAAGAAAGCCGAAGCTGATGCCAAGAAAGTAACAGAAAACGTAGTGGTACAAAAGGTAAGGGGACGGAAGGAAGGGACCAAGAACCCTCCGAAAGAGGAGCCTGTTCGTAGGGCGAAACCTGTTATTCGAGAGGAACCTCGGCAGATGAGCTATCACGAATATGCAATTCATGCTTTACGACAACGTGGGATTAATGTATCAGATGATGCATCACCTTATACAATAAAATTAATGATGGCTAGACTTCGTTAGGCTTTTTAAAAAAAGCCTGCCAAAAACGCGTTAGGCTTTTTAAAAAAAGCCTGCCAAAAACGAGTCCCTCTTTTTGACACACTTTTTTTTAAAAAGTGTTTAACAGCCTGGCAAATGAATACCCTCTTTTTTTATCATCTTATTTACTTTTGTAGCATACTTTTTAGGAATCACGATCTCTCCTGTTTGCAATAAAGCAGGAACTTTATCTACACCTTTTGTTGGTATTTCAGCCAATACAGTTTTTGAATCAGGAGTATATGGGACTTTCCCACCTGATTCAAAATGAATGGATCCAGCACCACATGAGAATGGTTGATGTGAACCCATGACCATGTTACGCATTTCGTTTTGTGACATGCCTCCACTATGCATCGTATGGACACGTCGCATTGGATCAGGAAAGATGCCAATCTTTTCCGTAGGATGTGAGATATCAACTTTAACGGGATGCATACGTTTAGGGGATTCTGATCTCCCTCGTTTGTGTTTGGGTAAAGAATCCGAAGGATTCGGACTCTTCAGATGTAAAGAATCCGAAGGATTCGGACTCTTCAGATGAGATTCTGAACGAATTGGTTTAGTACCGAAACGATTCTTATAAATAGGACGTTCACTTGTCGGGACAGCACCACCTGCTGAATAATAATGGACTGATGCTTGGAGGGACATTTCTATTATAAGCTTTTTATAAAAAAGCTTGGCAAAAAGGAGTTATAAGCTTTTTATAAAAAAGCTTGGCAAAAAGGAGTTATAAGCTTTTTATAAAAAAGCTTGGCAAAAAGGAGGGGTCTCCTTATCGATTGATTGAGACATCTCCCTGTGCATTAATGAAGAGGGCCGAGTCATATAAAAGTACGAGGTACAACGTTGAAATGCCTGTAGCTCCATCATAAGCTCCTGTAGCAGTGTTGATGGTTTCAGCGTGGAACTGCAACTGAGACACAGGAGTTCCCGTGTAAGTCAGGCCATGCTCGCTGAAGCGGTTGCAACCCAGACCAGCCCAGAAGAACAAGTTTTCATACACGCTCGTACCAGAGGCATTGGAAGCTGAAGGAAGAGGAGGTTCAGCTTGAGTAACAGTAGAAAACATAGGCCACAAGTTAGTACCACTGTTCCACATACTGCCCGTACGAACAACTGAACCCAGAACACCCAAAGCACGTTGCAAGTCTACGTAGAACTCATTCTCAGCGTTGAGATTGCCAGGAACTTGAGGGATGGAGTACTGGTTGATCATTTGACCATCCAGCAGAACACGGAACTGAGTCATACCAGCACGTGATGAGTATTGCTGTTTGCTCGCAGTTGATGTGGGCTTCAAGCAAGCGAGAACAGCTTTGAGTGAGGAGAGACCGACACCAAAGGTCTGATCGATCGTTGCTAAGGCTCCAATGGACATGTTGAGAGCCGAGACGTAGGGCATCTGGTACAATGAGCCATCGGACATCATCTGTTGACGAAGAGCCTGGAAGTGATCCGGAGGCATCTTAATGGCTTCATAGTTAAAGGACACGTTGGAGACTGCATAACTAACAGATGTAATACTGCACCCAGGTGTGAAGAAGATTGCCTGGTTCAGATCGCCTTGCAGGTCAAACTGAAATTGCAAACCAGCGTTTAGGAGGCCCAGGGGGAAGTGTTGCTCTTCAGAGGAGTTCAATAGACCAAAGTTCAACGGGATACATACCGTAATGGCATAAGTAGAACCGCTAGGAGCATTGTTAGCAGTGATGACTGGCTGACCATACAACATAGGCATGTTACCGCTTGCATAACCAGAGGATCCAGCGTGCAAGTTAAGAACTTCATCGTAGACCTGGTACTGGTTGATTTGTTCCAGAATGTTGGGGCCACAAGACATCGTAGCACGCAAGATAAGGGAAGCCCAGTTCTGGCAGGCATTACCACCTCTGATCGTGCAGACAGCCGTAGCAAGAGTAGTTGTGGTCAGGGTTACCGTAAACTTGAGGAATGAGGAACCCGATTTGATATAAGTGTTCGGCTGATTGGGAACGTTAATTTGCAAGAGACCACCAGCCGTCTGGGTTGAAGACTGAGAGACAATTGATACCAGGTTGGCAGTTACACCTGCGACAGGGCGCTGTGCCATGGAAGGAAGAACAGACGGGGGGACACTTGAATTAAGTGCCGAGACTGAATATTGCGGATCAACTGCGTAGATGGACATGTATTCTAAGTATATACAATATTATTTAGAACATATGTACGATTTAATCGGGTGGTTATTGTTGATCTGGATTTTATTCAAAGGATAGTTCGAAGATTCCTTTTTCGTATTGATACCGTGGAGCTTCTTTTTTGACTTTTCGTTTTGCTTTTTTGGGGGATGGCGGTACAGTCTCGGCAGAGCCTCGTCCGTAGGAAGGAGCTGGAGTAGGTTCTGGAGCTGGAGTAGGATCTGGTTTTTCAGGAATAGGATCTAGTTTTGGTAAAGAATCCGAAGGATTCGGACTCTTCAGATGTAAAGAATCCGAAGGATTCGGACTCTTCAGATGTTTCGGTCCTGGTTTCATTTTCTGATCTTTCTTCGGTTTTTTTGCATTTATTCTTTCCTTGTTTAGTTGAAAATACATGGCTTGATATGATTTCTGGTTTTCTTTGAGTATGTCGGAGCGTTGTTGGTTATGCAGACGTTGATACTCTCGCTGTTTCGTCTTGAGTCGTTCTCTGTTCTTTTCGTAATACGTCGTATGCTCTTCGAGCATCTTGCACCTTTTCGTTGTAAAGGGTGTTAATGACATGCTGTTCATACAATCGGTTAATTCGTTGAATCCACTTGTTCCGCCAATGTTGAATGATCGGAGGAAGTGGTTTTGTTATCTTTGCATCCCATCGTTTTAGTTCGGCTAGTTCTCGTTGGTACTGGTTCATCTACTCTCTCCGGAGTTAAGTCTTTAAACTTAAACGTTTAAAGTTTGTATATAGTAGAAGATGGATATTTTGGAACGATTGTTTGAGAAAGCTGAAGCCCGAAAGACTTATATGAGGGAATACATGAATAAGTATTACATTGAACACAAAGATACCATCTTAGCACAGCAGTTACGCAGTAATACTGAAAATCGTGAAAAAGTACGAGCCAGGTATCGGGAATGGTATGCACGAAAACGCTCCGGCAAAAAAAATTGACTTTAAAGTTTGAACCGAGTTTAAAGTATGAATCTAATTATATTCTAACTGGTATATAGGATGTCACGCAAGGTGTTGAAAGAAGCAGAAAGAGGTTTCGATGAAGCGATGAGGCAGGCTACTGCAGAACGTATACGACAGAACAAGAATGCACGTCAGCGTGCTCGTTATGAAGCTGGTAAGTTACGTACTGCATCAACTTCAACTCTGGCATATGTTGCTACTATGCCTACTGGTGCTCGACGAGGAAGACGATTACGTGACTGGGCACCTGCATTTACATTGTATGAAGGACTGGTCGATCAATTGCATATTGTTCCAGGTAACACAATACGGGTCGATTTGATGAATGGTGGCGTTATTCATTCATTCAATTTCAAACTTGGAGAAACGGATGCACTAAATGATATCTTATGGATGCATTTCAATAATTCGTCTGGAGCATTGCCTCCCATGATACCGATTCTTAGAGAATCTACTACACTTCGTATCTCTGCTTACAATCCTGTTGTTGCTCGCAAACAATTGCAGAACTTTCGTGAAGGTGATGTACATTGCTTATTTGATGCCATACGTACCTATTTCGTTGGAATGGTTGAAAAATCTACTGGTAAAACCGCATCTAATTATGCATCTAAATTGAAAAAGACTGTTAAGTTTATTGAGGCATATGATGCAGGAGCTCCTGAATTGGAATTAGAATCTATTGGCAAAGCATTGGATGTAACAATTCACATCAACAATGTTTCAGATGACACCATTATTACTGCCAATCCTGGCGCACGCAAGGCATTTACATTTGTGAACAGTCGTATCAACCACGTTGAACAAGTTACTGTTGACATGAATGCCGAACCTGAGCAGATAACATTAGAAGAAGGCAGAGAAATAATTCAAAAATGCATTTCCGATGGCATATGGAACTTGTACACTGGATCCATCACTGATCCTAAAACCATTAGATTGGCCGATAAACGTTATCGCATTGGATCGGATACATCGGATATATTGTTTGATTTCATAGGTTCGTTTGATAGAGGCATAGCGATCAATTCGATAGCTGAACACGAATTATGCGAATATCTAAAAAGCAGTATTCACTTTACCATTAATTTCAAGAATCCATACGCTAAATGCGAAAAACTATACGAGATTGACATGAAAAAAGCATATACTCAATTCAAATCATATGATGGATACATTGGCTTTCCAGGAATCATTACGAACGTACGCAATGTACCGTTTAACTTTGATGTTATTAAACATCCTGGCATCTATACGTTTACTCTTGGAGAGTTCGTAGCATTAGGTCGTGGTATAGAACATCTTAGAGCGTGGGGATTTCAAAGCAATGGAATATACACATTGCCATCTCCTTGGATCGTATTCTTACGTAAATTTGTTTCAGTGAAACTGATGTATGGTGCATATGGTAAACGTATGGACTTTGACTTTTCACCTGAAATGATTGAACACAAATTGTATGCACCTTGGACTGGCATGCAATCGCATCTGGATGATGATTTACATTATTACATGGCATGCAATAAAGAAACCGCTGAGATTGTAGCGTCACAACATCCAAACGATAATGTGGAATATGACGATGAAAGCACTACACTGAAGATTTCAAAAAAAAAACCATATCATTTTATCTCTCCGCATTTATCTTCCTTTGTTATTGCTTATACGCAATTGGCTGTTTTGGCTGAGGCAATGCGTTATCCTATTACAAAGGTATATGCTGTCAAACTGGATTCCATTGTGTTAGGATGTGATGTATTGCCATATTCATCTGTATGGCAAGATGGAGATTTTACAGGAGAAGAGATTCCTATCAACAAGTCATCGGTAGGATATATTGTACGTCAAACCGATTTCGTACTAGAGAACAAGGGTGATATTGTTCCTTATGAATTAGATTCGCAGGGTAACGTATTTCACGCAGGTCCTGGTGGCGATGGCAAAACACATC
>Ga0316221_1002549_pt1 | contig 16179 bp, 18 predicted proteins | sample TBH18007metaG_FD_206003 | JGI IMG/M metagenome (GOLD analysis project Ga0316221, IMG submission 206003) | Freshwater microbial communities from Trout Bog Lake, Wisconsin, USA - TBH18007 | ecosystem: Environmental > Aquatic > Freshwater > Lake > Hypolimnion/Profundal zone | place: USA: Wisconsin... | reverse complement strand
CATGCACCGAGCGACAGTGGCACTAGTCAACGGAAGGGCTCGTCCGGCACATTTGTGTCGAGCGGCTCATGAAGTTGAAGAGCCTACTGTACAAGTTTGACGTCTCAAGGTTGACTTGTCAACCGCATGCCTTTACGGCTAAAAGAGAATACGCACGTGAAGTCTAAGTGTTTCATTTTAGATTTTACGAGGTGTAGACACAGCGACCCACATTCTGACCCAGGTGAGAGATGCCGTTTCCGTGCAGCAGCACTTGATGAGTCTCGAGGGCGCCCCAAAGCAGGTCTGTCATATCAAGGCGTTTGTCACTATTCCGGATGATGCCGGCCAGCGCCAGACCTACTCTGGCCGTGCACTGGAAATTGCCTTGACCCGCCAGCACGACATGCCCTTTGCCGCTTCTGCCGCCATCCTGTCGGATTTTTTGCAGATGGAGAGCTACGAAGTACATTCGCTAGTTTTCATGGGTGTGTCAAAAAAATCGAATATTTCAATATATTTACTATTGCATTGAACCGGAAATGTCCTACTTTGCACTCTTTTTCGGCCTCTCGCTTCCTCCTAGCACCATCACCCACCTCCAACGCTTTGGAAGAATTTACAAGGTCGAGTGTGACAGAAAAGTGATTGTCATCAGGATGACCAATAGGTACGAGGACACCAACAAGGAATCCATATACATGGTGATACTGCACCGCATGTGCGACTCGCGGTTTCACGAGAGTGTGGGTATTTCGAGTGAGGATCGAGAGTTTCTCAAGACGCTCATGTCGGTGCACCCTGTCCAAAAAAATGGGTTCGTGATCGATATGTGATATTATTGCATTCTTTTATTTTATTATTGTTATGCTATTTTTTATTCATGTATATAAAGAAATGTTGATGAAATTGTACTAGATAAAAGCAAACCAACATGGACAATATCAAGAACCAAATCATCAATAGCTACCTGAGTCAGCAAATGATGGCAGAAGAGTGCCGCGAGATCCAACCTATCGATGTGCCGAGTCCCAACGAGCTCGAAGAGTTCAAGAACTGCGTCAAGATTTGGATCACTGTTGACAATAACATTAAGAAATTGCAGGCGACTGTCAAGGAACAGAATGGCATGAAAAAGGAAGTGTCCAAGAAGATCCTGTCCTTCATGTCGCGGTTCAACATTGAGGACCTCAATACAAAAGAGGGTAAGCTCAGGTACAAGGTCACACAAGTCAAGGCTCCGCTTTCACAGGCCGGCATCAAGGAAAAGATTGTGCAAAACTACCAGCAGGGCATGGCGGTCGAGGATCTGACCAGCAAGGTGTTCGAGAGACCTAATGTGGCCAAGCACTCGCTTCGCCGCTTCAAGTAGCCCTTTATTTGTATAGGCAAAGTGATGATGGCGTGAGGGTAAGCTCGCATATAAGGCTATGGGGTAATATATAGGTAAGAGGATTCTATTTATTATTTTGTCCAATGTCCAAGTTCAAGGTTTTGTTCCTTGTCGAGTCGCCAACCAAGGCAGTGACTATTCGCCGCATTCTGAACGATATTGAAGGAAGTGGCGGCAGTGTCGAGATCTCCTATGTGGTCAAGGCAACCATGGGTCATTTGCGTGACCTCGATAAGAAGAGCATGGCCGTCAACCTGGACACTTTTGATGTGCACTATGTCAACATGGACAAGCGCAAAGCATTGATAGATTCCCTGAGGAAAAACGTGAACGAATGTGACTGTGTCTATCTGGCCTCAGACATGGATCGTGAGGGTGAGAGCATCGCATGGCATCTATTTGACTTGTTCTCTCTGCCCGCCAACACATGCAAGCGTGTGACCTTTAACGAGATCACGGTGGCGGGCATCAAGTCGGGATTGGACAATGCCCACAAGATCGACATGGACATTGTACACGCCCAGCTGACAAGGCGAGTGATCGATCGGATCGTGGGCTACAAGTTGACACCGTTACTCACCCAAAGGTTTGACAAGAAGTTATCCACGGGCCGTGTGCAGTCTGCTACGCTAAAGTTGATCACAGATCGTGAAAAGGAGGTCATGGTGTCTTTGCAGGAGTCATCTGTGATGGTGGGTAAGTTCATGTGTGGAGGTCACGTTATCAAAGGCACACTGACTTCTACGTCTTCTGCACTGCCCGACTTTGCAGGCTTTACTGCTGATGGTTGGGTAGCCACATTTGGACCGGGCAAGGTCAAGAAAGAAACACCAATGCCCCCGTTTACTACTTGCACACTGCAGCAAGAGGCCTATGTCAAGTTGGGCCTCTCGATCGAGGCCACTATGGACATTGCTCAGCACCTGTACGAGGTGGGTGCTATTACCTATATGCGCACCAACTCTACAGAAATCAGCAAGTATGGGCTGGACTTGATCGAGACACATATGAAGGTGGTGCCTGGTATGAAATTCGGGGGGCTTGCCGGCGGCAACAGCAGCAGCACTGCGCACGAGGCAATCAGGCCCACATTTGCTATAGTATCGGACAGCAGTGACGAGTTTCCAACAGATACACACAAGGCGTTGTATGCACTGATCGTGAGCCGGACATGCAATGCGTGCACTCCTGTAAAGTTGGTCAAGCATTATTCGTTCGAGATTGACAAGTTTGGATGCCATGATGATGAACACCATGTGTTTGTGGGAACAACAACCAACAAACTGGTCAACAATGGTGACAATGCCAAATGTGAGTGTGTTGAGTTGGCCATCGAGCACCGACCACCTGGGGTTCAGCGCTTCAACGAGGCGACATTGGTCAAAACCATGGATGCGCTTGGAATTGGCAGACCTTCGACATATGTGTCCACCCTCGAGCGTTTGTACAAGCAAAAGTTCATCACGAGCATGAAGACATCTGTGGTGCCTATCAAGACAGTGTGGGATTTTGAAAAGAGGGTGTCACGCACAGTCAAGGGAAAAAAGACAGTCAAGAAGGAGCTGGTGCCAAACACCCTTGGGTCTTCTGTGGTGGACTATCTGCAAGAACACTTTGAGGACATCATCGACACCCGCTTTACTCGCAACATGGAGGGAAGGCTTGATGAGATCGAAAAGGGAGTGATCGGATATAAGGTCATCTTGCAAGAGTTTTGGTTGCGCTTTGAAAAATACCTCGAGTCAATGACAACGACAATGACTCCTGTGGATGATGACGGGGTCCCATTAACTGCTTCATGCTCGTATGTCTATACCATAGACGGAAAGCCGTATTGTGTGAGGACGTCCAAGTTTGGGGCCGTGATCGAGAACAAAGAGGACCGAAAGTACGTAGGACTTGGCTGGTTTCTGTCGATGACGGGCAAGACAATCGATCAGGTGACAAAAAATGATGTGGTGTTTCTGCTCTCGTTCCCACGGCCCTTGAAATACAAGCAAAATGGCACCATCAACTATGGACGCTATGGCTTTTTCATCACGGATGTTGCGCCCAAGAACTTTACGATTGACAAGAACTGGTTTGACGGCAAGTCAGTGTACGATGTCATAGACTATGTGCTTTTGGAAGATTGAATGTTTTTTGTGTCCGTGGGAATGAAAGGATCAATAAATTTCTTCTGAAGGTCACCGTAAATAATCTTGTCGGCATCGTCCAACTTGATTTCATTTTTGTTCAATGATTCCATCTGTTGGAGCATCTGGTCGAGAAATGTGAGGGGGAAAGTGGGATCAATGGCAGCGGCGAATAGCTTGGGGTACTTGTCGAGAAAGTCGTTGTACATGGTGCGCAACTTGCTTTCCGTATGAATCGACGCCATGCTGCGGATAACATTAACCTGATCACGGATAGAATCGGCGCTCATTTTGTTTATGTTGATGAAATTAGTCTTTATATTATTGTGCGGCGGCGGGCAAAGGACAGGAGCGTGTCATAAACCTCGGCTTGGTCTGTGGGTTTTGTAGCCACTTGTGATTTCTTGGCATCTGTAACTGGCGCTTCTTGTTCTTGATGTGTAGACTTTTTCTCCAACATGCCAAGAAGAATAGTGACGAGTTCGGAGTTGGAACCCTTGTCCAAAGCGTCCAACCTCTTTTCCAATGTTTCAATGCGGTACATAAGGAAATCATAATCGGATTTTGGGCGTTTCGACATTTTACTATTGTACTCGAAATTAAACTTGTATTTTTACACTCCAACAAGTGAATAGTTGAACAACAGTGTTTTTAATTTTGAAATATTTAGCTGGTAGGTCTCAGTAAATATATTAATAAAATACAAATGGGTTTCGATTATACAGCTCCTGTTAATGGAGGTCTCTACACTGGCGAGCCTTTTGAAAAAGGTGCACCTTGGGCCAACATACCCATCAAACCTGACGTGGATTTTCTTGTCAACAAAGCGTGGGCGGGTGTAGCACCTCCCGATGCCCTTATGCAATACCCTGGGGCGACGCGTCCTGGCAACAATTATCAGCAGATGCCGGGGGTCATGGCAGTTGGAGGAGTGGCTTGTAACTCGGGGCAATGCAGGGGATCATCCGCGAGCACAAGGTTCTTCAAGTACTCGTATCTGGCATAGCTTTCAACATTTGCTTGTAGTAGCGGATAGCGTCTGTTTGAACTGGTATTTTATACTTGTGCAACCATTTGATTCCTTTTTCTAGTTGCATCCGGATTGTCTCCATGTGGTCCTGGTTGCAATTGATCGACATGAGCGACATGTTGATACTCACAATCTGCCGTGCCATATAGTACATGTTGAACTCGGTTGGCGAGATGAGTTGCACACCGTTCAACCTGTGCGGGTTCAACATTTTCTGGGGCATGCCTACCACTTCTTCCAGCGCTTTTCTGTGCTCAAAAGCGCCCGATGCATTGATGCACAAGATGTATTTTTCCGAGTTGGCGGGGCGGCTTGTGAGCGGCTTAATAAAGTACAAAGTCTCGAAATTCGCCTTGAGCACAGCAATGATTTGTTTTGTAATGGGCTGGTAAATGTCAAAGATCTTGAGCAGAAACTTGCCACCGGGTTTCAGGAGTCGCATGGCCGTGTAGATCTCTGAAATGATGAGGCGGACAGATATCTCTTCTTGGTTGTTGAAATTGTTGCTGAAATCAAAGCCACCGTCGGCTGTCACATAGTCACAAGATGCCTCGCCTATCTCGGCCACATAGCTCTCGATGTTCTTCCGGCTATACAGAGAGCCCGTACCATCAGCTCCCATCAAAAGGCGTATATTATTCTGCTCTTGCATGTTGCGGGACAACTTCCAATTTGGTACACACCTATCGCTTGATATGAGCGTGATGCCAAAGAGCTTGTCACTGCCTTTGCTTGCTTGAGAACGGTACCGTGTAAATGCCTCGATAAATCCGCCTGGGCCCTCTGCTAAAAAGGTGGCTCTCACGGCCTTTTGGAACGCGAGTACGTCGGCAAAGTCATGGAGGATCTCCCAGTGCTTGAAGAACGACCTGCTAATCGGAATATAGGACGAGAGTGATGGGAACGTGTGGCCAGTGGTAAAGATGAGCTCGTAAATGTTGCCTTGCTTCTTGTATCTGTCCCATTTTTTATTTGTATAGTAATCACTGATGACGTCCTTTTGATGTGACAGCATTTCATATAGCACTTTTTCGTTTTCATTTGTATTTGTGCTTGTACTTGTATTGTCATCTGGTTCGTTAGCAGATGTCGTAATAACGTATACAAACTTTGTGACCATTATTATACGTGTTCGGTTCTCCTGATAAATATTCAAAAAACGCCTTATATAAATATATAAAGGAGTCCGTTTCTTTACTTTACAACTTGTCTTGGCCATGGAGTTTGCCAAGGGCTTCAGGGTGTCCTATTACGCTGCCAACTCTTGGGACTCACGGCTTCTTACAAAACATTTCATGGAAGGGAACAAGGCAGAGGCATTTTGCAAGAGCGTGACCACACCAGATACAATCATGTCCCGTTTCAAACCATATGTAGATGAGGTGGCATATGTCAAGATCGATAGCTACATGTTTTGCATCGGGACACCGGTAAATTTCGACTGACACATTTTTAACTTGACGGAGTGTAAATATGAATTCGATTATTTTTATTGTTATAGGTGTCATCATTGTGACAACACTCTTCATTGCCTTTTTGCAAAAGCGCACCATTGAAAAGTTCACGTCCAATATTCCCAAGGTAATTTTCACTTATTGGCATGATATCGAAAGTGTGCCGGCCGTAGTTGCGGACTGCATCGAGACATGGCGCTTTTTCAATCCAGGTTTCAAAATAATAATTTTGCACGAGGGCAACTATCGTGACTATTGTGATCCTAGCTTCGATGTCACATCGTTTCGCCACAACGACTCGATGGCACGCACTTCGGACTTTATTCGATTGGCAGTGCTTTCCAAGAATGGTGGGGTGTGGATGGATGCATCCATTATTTGTGGGCAACCACTTGACATCAACAAAGGGTCAGATTTCTTTGGCTATTTCATGCCATCGTTCACAGTTGATCAGCGCTTTCCAGTAATCGAGAGTTGGTTTTTCGCATGCACTCCTGATTGCTCTTTCACAACGGCCTGGTTCAAAGAATTCATGCACTTGAATGATTACGAAACCATTGATGACTATGTCGAACACGTGAAAGAAATGGGTGTCAACATTTCGGGCATTGGAGAGATGGCGGGCTACTTGGCAGTCTATGTGGCGGCTCAAAAGGTCATGCAACTCGGCGACTATGGTCATGACCTTTCCGTGGCAGATGCAAACCAAGGGCCTTATAAATACTTGGCGGATGTCCAGTGGAACAGCGAGGTTGCATTGAGGGCGCTTTGCAACATGGATGAACTACCACCCATTGTCAAGATGCGTGGGGTAGAGCGTCGAGTATTGGAAGACGACGAGACGCTTTGGCTATGCATCAAGGACAAGTTCCTAAAATGAGTGTTGTAAAAAAATCTAGAAATCTGTGAAAAGTGATATAAATATATATTCAACAAAAGTAGTAAATCATGTCTACCACGGTCATGGACGATGTCTTTATCCGGGCTCTCCTCTCGGACAAAGTCACTTTGAAGCCCTATCACGTAACAAAGAAGTTCAAGGAGCATATCCATAGGTCGCTGGGCGCATCCTACGAGGGCAAGTGCTCTTATCACGGCTACATCAAGCCGAGCTCCATCGAGATTGTCAAGATGGGATGTGGGGCACTCAAGGATGTGTCTTTGAACGGCGACACTGTCTACAACGTGTTCTACTACGCAGACGTGTGCAACCCCACGGTGGGAAGCACAGTGCTCGCCAAAGTGGTCAACACCAACATGTTTGGAATTCTCGCGGAGAACGGGGTCACAGTGGATGGCAAGTACTATCCCATTGTCGAGATCATCGTGGCCAAGAACAACCCCGGCAACTCGGCTGCTGGCATTGACTTGGATGCTGTCGCTATCGGCCACATGATCAATGTCGAGGTGATTGGCAAAAAGTACATGTTGGATGACAAGAAGATCACCGTGATTGGCAAGGTCATTGAGAACCAGAAGCACAAGAAGGAGCTGGACAGTGTGGCAGGAGGTGCGCTGGGCATTGGCGAGGATGACGCAGACGCGGATGCAGACGCTGATGCCGAGTTGGGCCTCGACAGCGATGCCGAAAGCGATGTGGAGCAAGAGGATGTCGAAGCCGAGGAGGGATCTGATTTCGCCGAGTCGGAGGCAGCAGAGTCTGAGGATGAGGACAGCTTTGGCGGGAGCTTTGATGACAGCGACGGTAGTGATGCAGGTGGAGCCGAGAGCGATGGCGGAGGCGACATGAGTGACTAGCGATTGATTTAGGGAATTGATCACATTTATATTTATTATAAAAAATGTCACAAACCCAGGTTACAAGCCGTCGCAAAAAGCAACTGCGAGACAAGATCAATCGTCTATCTTTTACAGAGCACGAGGAGATTTTCAAGATCCTCAAGAGTGATCAAATCAATTTCACTCAGAACAAAAACGGGACCTTTTTTGACATTTCCAACTTGCGAGAGGAGCTCTTTGGAACCGTGGAACAGTTTGTGGATTTTTGCATGAACAACAAGAAGGAATTGGACGAGTATGACGAAAAGATCAACGAGTGTAAAATGAACAACAACTTTGACAAGCTACAATCGTCTATTCCTTTGACAGCTGTCATCAACGCAGAAGAACATCACGACGACTGGCAGGCTCTCTTGGCCGATGTCAAGCACAATGAAAAGATCAATGCGTTTGTCAACTTGCTGGAGACAAACACGGAGCGACTCGCCATCAAAAAGACCAACACCAAGTTTATGAATACCAAGAAAAAGTATTCGAAGAAGTTTCTCCCGGACAAAAAGTGCGAGGACTTGCAAAACGTGCTTTTTCACGAGACCTATTAAAAAAAAATGTATTCTATTTTTCAATTTATTTTTGTTTTTGAAAAAGTGACTTTTATAATAGACTACTGTTAGCAATTTCGAGATAAAGCTGTACTTTTTATTGTTTTCTGTATTTTGTCTTGCACTTAAAACTATAACGAGACAATATGTTTGTGAACGCATCCAAGATAATGAACATGGCAGAGCTTGGAGCGGCGCTGGAAAAGAGCAAGGTCAATAGCAATATCAACCACACTCACTATGTCCAGGGTGAGCCTGTCAAGAAGCCACACAAGCCAGAGTTTGTCAACATTAGCGACATGGTGGCGTTGGGCAAGACAAAGCCTGCACAGGTGGAGCTCACGTCTGTGTCTGTGTCTGTGCCTGTGCCTGTGCCTGTGCCCGTAGCCATGAACGACTTTGAAAAGACCGCGGGTGACTGGGTGTTTCCGGTGGCGTCTGTGGCCGAAAAGAACACGTTCCTGATGTTGTGCCTGCACCTCATCGACGCCAAGACAAGCTTGCTGCGTGTCGAGGACGTGGCCAAGACGTTGGAGGAGTTCAAGATGGATCTCGCCAAGAACCTCGACAATGACAAGAACCTGTACAAGAAGTTCGGCTTCACGCGCAAGCGCACCCTGTCCATTGTCAAGATGAAGGACGAGATGAGGGCGCCTGACACAGACGATGTATACACGTGCGAGCACTTTTTGTACCTAGCCAAGCTCTTGGACGCCCACATCACGCTGGTCGACTTGGACAAGATCGAGAGGCGTGACTTCAACGACACGGTGGGACAGGGGCATGCAAGGATCCTATTCAAAAGGGGCGAGGACGGCGTGTTCCAGCTATACACAGGACCCCTTGGAGTCGCCGAGAAGCTGGAGGCCGATCTAAAGGAGACGCCACACTGGTCCGAGATGAGCAACGAAAAAAACACACGTAAGAAAAAGGCGCTCATCAAGTTGATTGGCGAATAAGCCGTATTGCATTCATACTTCGGGATATTTTGCTTTTTGTTTTTTCTATCGAGCATACAAACAAATGCAACGCTCACAAAGCTCCCCAAAGTTGACCAAGACATTGTCATCGTCATCAATATCATCCATGGGAGGGAAACGGATCGTGTCGGTGCCGTCTTTTCTAAGTGATGTGGCATACGAGCTCCAGATCGAGTCGATGGTCAAGGCGCCCGCATACATGGCAGGAGCGTGTGCCACAGTCAACAAGTTTCCTTTCGAGTTGCTTGTTAGGGACACGGACTTGAACGCGCCTACTGTTGTAGATGCGTTACACAACTATGGTGCATGCATCGCCTGCCCATTTGAGAGCATTGCATCATTGGACGAAGAAGACGAGGTCAATGCCAAGGCAACGTACATGTTGGCAAGGCGTGAAAAAGGACGCGGTCGTGATCTAAAGAAAACGTTACAAGATAATCCAAGTAGGTGATATACTACACTCAACCCAGTGAATAATGGAACACCTAAATGTCCATAAAATTCGGGGTTTTCAAAGTGGTCCTCTAGAGGTGACTTGGGATAACAAGTACACAACTGTCAGGCGGAGCCTTTGGCCCCTGACTTGCTTGTTGCTACCTTGCCTCATAGCCAATATGTTAAGGAGTCTCTATAGGCACTGTGGGTGCCACTTCCTAAGCACGGCTTACGGCCGCTATAGAATAGCGGTATGCGGACTTTTGGTAAGTGTTTGATGCAAGGCCATTAGGGCGGAGCCCCGTCAGGCCTAAGCACTGCGACCCGGGCCAAGCTAATTTAATAGCTGAGCACCCCATCAAGGCATACTATTTCTAGCATGCCGAGCAGCATCATAAACCTTGGAAGATTCATGTTGTTGGAGATTGTTTCCATTCTACCCTTTTGTAGGGGTCTTATCCTTAAGTCAAATTAACCCTCAATAAGTGAATGACAGGCTTCATATATTCTTGCGTTTCTGGTGTTCCATTATTTACTTGTCAGGGTGTAATGACATCAAAAAATAGAAATGTTTTGCCACCCGGCTACCAAGAAGCGACCGAACGAGGACAATATTCTGCTGACGTGGGATTATTCTTTCCGATTTCGTTTGCATGTGCCAAGTTTGTGATTGTACCGTTTTTTCAAATGGATAAGATGTTGTCCAGGTTGGTTGTCGGCTACTTGGCAGAACAGTGGCCCGAATATTCTTTGGAATTTATTGAAAAACATTGGTGCTATGGTGACATGTTGTTTGTATGCATTGCGCCCGGTAATAAGATTGTTGGAACAGTGGCAGTGGATAGGAAGCGATTTTTCCCATTTATCAGCACCGTGTATGTGGTGCCCGGATACAGAATGAAAGGGTGGGCGCGACTTCTTGTAGACTTTGGCGAGGTATATGTCAAGCACACTGGGTTTAAAGAGTCACGGTTGTGGTGCGATGAAAAGTTGGTTGGCATGTATACAAAAATGGGTTATTCTTTCGAAAAAGTAGAAGACGGGCATCACATTCTTGTCAAGAGCTTTTAGAATTACTTTTTATGTTTTGTCTTTTATTTGAAAAAATGAAAAAGCCTTGTTTGTAATAAAGCAAAGAACACAGAGCTCGCGATATAAAGCTAAAATATATTAAAAGTAAAAGGAGCCAAGAATGATCATCGCCAAGAACCTATTTGACGAAATTAGTCAAAAGATAGCTGAACACTGGGATCACAAGGACACCGAGGTGGAAGTGGGCATCACGTCCCCCATCAACCGCACCCAGTTTCGCAAATGCCTCGAGCACATGATGTCTGTGGGTGACACACAGAAGGAGCACGATGAGATGCTCGACATCATCATGGGACAAAGGCGCTACACGGTCACTGGCAAGACCAACATTTCGGCGTATTGCAAGAACGAGCAAGAGAGGGGCATTTTCAGCTCTGTGATCATCAAGCAGCGCAAGGAAAAGATAGACATGGACGAGTATGGGTGCAGGTTCCGCGTGTCCAAAGAGGTGCCTGTTGCCATTGCTGAATGGAACTTGGGTATTACACCGGGCGCCGACAAGCAATACCGCATCAAGAAGCGCTTCTCGGTCACGTTTGGCACGTCCTATGTGGTGGACTTTACCATTGTCAAGGCAGGCTCTGGCAAGGCATTCAAGGGCACACGATTTGCCGAGACCTACGAGATCGAGATCGAGTATGTGCGAGAGTCGAGCAAGAGGGCGCCCAAGGTTGAGGTCATGTTGGACCTGGTCGAGGAAGTGCTCAAGTCGCTGCGGGACGAGCTCCACATCAGCCGCTTTTCTGAAAAGGGCGCAGTCATCTCCGAGTACTTGGCTGTGATCGGGATGACGGCATCAGATGCCATGATCAAATCTGCGCCGCGCAAGCTGTTTGTGGGGCCACAGCCGGTCACCATGGACATAAGCAATGTGGCAGTGGACAGTGACACGTCTATTTACAAGGACTACTCGGTCACAGAAAAGGCAGACGGCCAGCGCTACCTCGTTTTTGTAAACAAGGTGGGCAAAGTGTACCTTGTCAACAGCCGGCTGGAAATCAAAGCCACCGGCTTGACCGATTCTGCACTGACATTTGGTAGCAGCATTTTCGACTGCGAGTGCATCACAGTGGCAGACGGGCAGATCTACATCCTGCTCTTTGACGCCTACTTTGTCAAAGGCAAGGCAGTGCACACAAAGATGCTCAGCGACAGGCTGCAAAAGGCACAGGTGTTTGCCGAGTCGTTTGTGGCCAGCACAAGTGGCTACTCGGTTTTTTGCAAAAAGTTCTACATGGACGATGTGTTCAAGGGTGCTGCCACCATTCTCAAGCAAGAGTTTGCCTACAAGATCGACGGGCTCATCTATACGCCGATCAATGTGCCGGCGCCCATGGGCGGGACCTGGCACTCGACCTGGAAGTGGAAGCCCGTGGAAGACAGCACCATTGACTTTTTAGTCATGTTCCAGAGGTTTGACACAGGGGACGATATGGTGTCTGACGGCAAGAAGACACTGCTCCTCTACGTGGGCTCAATTCTCGTGGGACCGCGCGAGTACTTTGAAAAGGCGGCCAAGGGCTACAACGCCAAGCTGTTTACGCCTTCAGGGAGTGGCAGCAGTGACATGGTGACATGGAAGACGTTGGTCGAGTGCGATGACAAGGGGGTGGTCAAGTGCGAGAACGGCGAGGAGATTGTACACAAGTCGGTTGTGGAGATGCGGTGGCAAAGCGAAGCGGCAAAGGGCAGTGGTGGCGGACAATGGGTGCCAATGCGGGTGAGACACGACAAGACAGCCGAGGGCCAGGGCGGCAAGGTCATCACTGCCAACTCGTTGCAAAACGCCGAAGCAGTGTGGCGCACCATTGTATCGCCCATCTCCAAGAGGCTGATCCTGGGCAAGGACAAGTTGTATGTCAAGGACATTGAGGCGCTCGGGGGCAAGGACGAGTCCCGCTACTATGCCCGCGAGGATGTCGACAGGAACAAGAGCCTCACGTTTCCCATGCTCAACTTTCACAACAACTGGGTCAAGAACAAGAGCCTCATTGGCAAGTTTGCGGGCAAGAGCAGGTCGCTTCTTGATCTCGCATGTGGCAAGGCAGGTGACATGAGCAAGTGGGTGTTCAATGGCTTCACCACGGTTTTGGGTGTTGATATTTTCGAGGACAACATTATCAACAATGCCAACGGGGCCTACAAGCGCCTCATGGACATTGCTGGCAAGCTGCCACCGGGAAGCAAGTACGCCTTTGTGCCCATGGACTCGTCGCGGGTCATCGATGCCGCCCAGATCAACGAGATCAAGGACGACTACATGAAGAAGCTGGCACGGTGCATCTGGGGCCTTGACAAACCCGCGGTTGTACCTTCAGCTTACAGATACCTCGCGGACATGGCCAAGAGCAAGTTCGATGTGGTGAGCATCCAGTTTGCACTCCACTACTTTTTCGAGAGCGAGGCCAAGTTTGATGCGCTCTTGCAAAACATCGACAACCACATCAAGCCCGGTGGCTTCTTCATTGGGACATGTTTTGACGGGGCGGCCATTTCTGAACTGCTAGGGGACGCCGAGGAGCGGTCGGGGACAAAGGAGGGGCAGACCATCTGGTCCATCAAAAAGGGCTACAAGGGCGCCTACAATCCCAAGAAGTTTGGCCAAAAGATCGAGGTGTACGTCGAGACCATCAACAAGAACCACACGGAATATCTCGTTGGCTACGACCTGTTGGTCAAGCACCTGGCACGCTACAACATCCACCCGCTCACGCCCAAAGAGTGTGCCGAGTATGGGTTCAACGAGTCGTGGGGGCGCTTTGGCACTCTGTTCAACCGGATGATCGAGGCCAACAAGGATATTATTGACAAGCGCAACGACGACCGCTACAAGGACAACAACGTGGTCACTGCCTACAAGATGATCGAGTGTGAGGACGAGCGGACGTTTAGCTTTGCCAACATGTGGTTTGCGTTCAGGAAGGCGAGGAAGTAGACTGCGAGCTCGTGTCGATGTTCTGAATATATTGGTTTATTTCCTAGAATTAATTCTATTTATTTTGTAAAAGAGTATGGCTGCAGAAATGTGGCTTATACACGATGCTCCAAAGACGGCAATTGAACAACTTGGAAAGAAGGGATTCAAAGTTGTAAAAATAAAAGGGAAAGAAGAGTACACTATTGTTGGCCCGTACATCACTTTTCAGAGTAATATTAAAAACAAGTTGGCAGCATATACTTTGAAAAAGCTAACAAAATCAGTCAGCTAGTTGTTTATTATTTTTGAATCAGTCTTTTAGTTTGTCGATGGCTATTTTTATAAAGAATATTTTTTTTAACTTGTCATATATCCTCCGGAAAGAGTTGCACGATGACCCGGACTGTCGCGTATGTGAACTTGAGCTCTGCCTCGGCCAACGTGGGTTCGACGATTGGATAGTTGAACATCAAAGGCATCACGTCATTGACTTGCGCCCTCACGAGCTCAGAGATCTCCACGTCAGTCATGCACGCGAGACTTGGGCGGGATGCCTGGTGCCACGTGGCAAGACACACATCTGCATGGGCAAGCCGTTTGTTAGTTTTCGAAAACAAGTTTGAAATTATCCCCTTTAAAATGCAAAGGGCAAGTACCGCATAGGAATAATTTCAAAATTATTTTGGAAAACTTTATAAGAATTTAGAATTATAAATCAAAAATGTTACTGTCAACTCACTTCCGGTGCTTTTACAGGTTTTGCTCGCCTTGCCTTGAGTGTGAGAAGGGCAGCATAGGGACGTGCAAACGTCGTCTTTTCCATACGCAGTGACAGTTCATACAAGTCACATAGGTTGACTTTCTTGATAGTATCTAGAACATCACTGCTTTCGTTTGCCTTGGCTTTTGTGTTCGAGTCAGTGATGAGTTGGCGCAATGTCTCTATTTTCAGGGTGGAAGTGCTCATGCAAACATAACCATTTGATTTGGCTTTTTCATCATCAATCATTTTAAACTTGGGAACACGTGTTGGAGACGGTTCAATATAGCCTTTTAGCTTGATAAAGTCAGGTACTTGGATTTTCGAGGTCTTGTTCATCTGGATCTCGCGCAAGGACACCTTGTTCCATCGCGTTGTTTCTGGATTATAGCTCAAGAACTCGCTTGTGAATATATTTCTCAACCAAATAGTATTTTCATCTATATTTAACAAATAGTGTCCGTCTTCCAACGATTTTATTATATGTTTATTGGCAGGCACGTCAGGGTCTTGCAAAGCCGAACGAGCTACTTGTTGTAGGACGTTGGGTGTAAGGCGGTCGATGACATAGTCATATAGGACCTGCTTGGTGACATAACTACCGGCGTCTTTCAAGGCCTCTGTGAGCTCGTTAATCAGTTGGGTTATTTGATCATCGCCACTGCCATTTACATGGGCAGCTTGTTGGTGCTTGTCCTTTTCTTTTTGAAGTTGTTTATCAATTGTCATGAGGTAGTGCTTCTTGCGCTCATAATCACTACGAGTGCGAATGGGGAGATAAGTATCGCTGGTGCCATTGGGTTGAAACATATACATGTCCGAGCGATACAGAATATAACCTGGCATTTTCTGTGGTCCGTGGACAATCCGGTATTTCGTTGTAAGCATGTGGTCAAGTGTATACATTAGAATGTCGCGATTAGCTTTGGGCAAGAGGGATACAAACTCGTCAAAAGTATAGAAGTGATGATCCGTAAAAAGGGCTGCGACCTCTTTGGCCAAGTCATCGATGTCTTCAGAGTAGAAGGAGCGATGAAAAGTTGACTCGTCAAGGGGGCCTTGCTTGACTTTGTGTGCACATTTGTATTCGGGTGCACTTGCACTGGCACTTGCACTGCTGCTCTTCATCTTGGGTCGAAGCTTGGTGCCCTGCGATGTGACTAGGGGCTGTGTGAGCTTAACATGGTCCACCGGAGGGCGAAAGTTGCAATCAATCGCATTGGTCTTGAGCAGCTCTTCCACTTTGTCAATCATGACTTGTTTGTTCTGCGCAATTCGGTAGAAGCGCTCATCGACCGTTTCATTCCGTTTTTTTTGTGATTGGGGATGCGGCGACCCAGTGATGTGGTGATAAATAGTCACATTGCGCTTTTCAGGCGGAAGGGTAGAGTGCGAACAGTGGCGCACAGCCCGACCAATGACCTGCTCCATCTTGTTCAAGTGGTACCACGGCTCCATGATGTGGATCTCGCGAATGCACTTGAAGTCAATGCCCTCGGCTGCCACACTGGTGCCCAAGATCACCTTTATAATCGAACCATCCGCGTTTTGCGGGGATTTAGCTATTTCGATTTCTTTATTAAAGTCGGATGATATATCTTTCTTAACTGTCAAGATTGAATAGGCTGCTTGGTTTTTGGTACCAGGCAAGATGAACGGCTT
>Ga0316221_1002541_pt1 | contig 16231 bp, 11 predicted proteins | sample TBH18007metaG_FD_206003 | JGI IMG/M metagenome (GOLD analysis project Ga0316221, IMG submission 206003) | Freshwater microbial communities from Trout Bog Lake, Wisconsin, USA - TBH18007 | ecosystem: Environmental > Aquatic > Freshwater > Lake > Hypolimnion/Profundal zone | place: USA: Wisconsin... | reverse complement strand
GACATCCCGTGGGGCCAGCAAGTGTGTTTTCTCGATTCGCCAGCCCGCAAGGCCGAGGCCATTCGCGGCGTCCGGGCGGCGGTCTCCGCCGGGGCGGGACATCCCGCGGTATTCGCCTTCAGCGTGGCCAACGAGGTCTCGCCGGATATCGTCCGCTGGACGGGGGCGGCCGCGATGGCGGACTTTATTGATGAGTTGATCCAGGAGGCCAAACGGATCGACCCGCGCTGCCTGTGCACTTTCAGCAATTACCCGCCGACCGAGTTCTTGCGGCCACAGGCACCGGATTTTTTCTGCTTCAACGTTTACCTGCATGAGGTGGTCCCCTTTCGCAATTACCTGTCCCGCTTGCAGATGGCGGCGGACGGGAAGCCGTTATTGCTGGGGGAGTTCGGCATGGACTCTCTGCGCGAGGGCGAGGCGCGGAAAGCCGCCTTCCTCGAGTGGCAGATCGAGGGCGCCTTTCGGGCCGGCCTGGCCGGCGCGGTGGTTTTCAGCTTCACCGACGATTGGTGGCGCGGTGGCCGGCAGGTCCAGGACTGGCAGATGGGGGTGACGACTCCGGATCGCCAACCCAAAATCTCGTTGGCTGCCGTCAGCAAGGCCTTCACGGCCGCGCCGTACTTCCCGCTCCCTCGTAGCCCACGGGTTTCCGTCGTGGTCGCCACCTACAACGGCGACCGTACGCTCCGGGCTTGCCTGGATTCGCTGGACCGGCTCCATTATGCGGACTACGAGGTCATTCTCGTGGATGACGGATCGACGGATACGACCGGCACCCTGGCCCGGCTCTACCCGAGAGTGCGCTATTTGCGCCATGACCAAAACCTCGGACTGTCGGTGGCGCGCAATACGGGCATTGCCGCCGCCACCGGTGAGATCGTGGCCTTCACCGACTCGGACTGCCGGGCGGACGAAGACTGGCTCTACTACCTGGTAGGCGACTTATTGAACAGCGACGATGCCGGGATCGGCGGGCCCAACCTGCTGCCCCCGGAAGATTCCCGGGTGGCGGCGGTGGTCATGGCCTCACCCGGCGGCCCGGCCCACGTGATGCTCACCGACCGGCAGGCCGAACATATCCCCGGCTGCAACATGGCCTTCTATCGCTGGGCGCTGTTGGAAATCGGCGGTTTCGATCCCCTCTTCCGCCAGGCGGGCGACGACGTGGACGTGTGCTGGCGGCTGCAGCAGGCCGGACACAAGATCGGGTTCAGTCCCGCCGGTTTCGTCTGGCATTTCCGCCGATCCACGATCGGCGCCTACCTGCGCCAGCAGCATGGCTATGGCCAAGCCGAAGCCCTCCTGGTGCGCAAGCATCCGGAATATTTCAATTCCCTGGGTGCCAGCGTCTGGCGCGGCCGGATCTACACCGCCTCCCACTTCGGGATCCTCTTGCGCCCTTCGATCATCTACCGCGGGCTCTTCGGCAGCGCCAGTTTTCAGTCCCTTTACGCCGCCGAACCTGCGGTCACTCTGATGTTCTGCACCAGCCTCGAATATCACCTGCTGCTGGCGCTGCCGCTGTGGGTGCTTTCGGCCGTATTCCCGAGGTTGCTGCCGTTGCCGGTGGCGAGCCTGTTGCTGTCGCTCGGGGTCTGCGGGGCGGCGGGGGCCCAGGCGGTGCTGCCCCGCGAGAAGCTGCGCTGGTGGTCCCGTCCCCTGGTGGCCTGGCTCTTCTTTCTCCAACCCATCGTCCGCGGGTGGGCCCGCTACCAGCAACGCTTGAGCCCCCGGCCGATCCCCGAGGCGGCGCGCCCGACGCTTGATTCGCTGACCATGCGCGACAGCGGCCAACCGCTGGAGGTGGCCGAGTTTTGGTCCTGGGAACGGGTGGATCGGCTGACGCTGGTCTCCGACCTGCTGCGGCGGTTGGAGCGGCGGGGTTGGCCGCACCGCGCGGATAGCGGATGGAACGAGTTCGACGTCGAGATCTACGACACCCGCTGGAGCAAGCTCCAACTCACCACGGTCACCGAAGAGCAGGCGCGCGGCCAATTGGTTCGCTGCCGGCTCCTGGGCCGCTGGTCGCTCAAAGCCAAGGTCGCGTTCTGGTCGCTCTGCGGTATCGAGTTGGTGGTGTTGGGTGGGCTCTTCCACCGGCCGCTGGCCCTCGGGCTGATCCTGGTGACCATTCCCCTGTTTGCCGGGTTTCTCCGCCGCCAGCAAAGGACGCTGCAAAGCCTCATCCAGGTCCTCCTGGACGACCTCGCCAAAGAATGGAAACTGACCCGCGTCGGCAAATGAAAACTCCGGAGGCTGGGGCAGGCCTGGCTGGATCGTTTTTTCCTTTCCGTTCTCGCCCGGCCCTGGCCATGCTCTGAACATGTTCAACTCGCGCACCTGGTTTGCCCTGGCAGGCCTGTGGCTCGCCACCGTTTGGCCACTCATCGCCGCGCCCGCCGCCCGGCCCAACGTCATCATCATTATGACGGACGACCAGGGCAGCGTGGATGCCGGCTGTTATGGGTCCAAGGACCTGGTGACCCCCGCCGTGGATTCGCTGGCGGCGCACGGTGTGCGCTTCACCCAGTTCTACTCCGCTGCGCCCGTCTGCTCCCCCTCGCGCGCCGGGCTCTTAACCGGGCGTTACCCCTGGCTGGCGGGCATGCCCAACAACGGCGCCGCCCCGCCTACCGAGGCGATGGACCAACTCGACGGCTTCACCGGCGCGGGCCTGCCCGCCAAGGAGGTGACCATCGCCAAGATGTTTCAGTCGGCGGGTTACGCCACCGCGCACCTCGGCAAGTGGCACCTCGGTTCCGGGACCGGCCATAAGCCGCGCGACCATGGCTTTGACTATTCGTTCGGCTTCATGGGCGGGTGTATTGATAACTACACCCATTTCTTCTATTGGGACGGGCCGAACCGGCACGACCTCTGGGAAAACGACCGTCGCGTGCGCCTGCCCGGACGTTATTTCCCCGACCTGATGGTCGAAAAAGCCGAGGCCTTCATCCAAGCCCGGAAGGCCCAGCCTTTCTTTATGTACTTTGCGGTGAACATGCCCCACTACCCGTACCAGGGGGAGGAGAAATGGCTGCAGCGCTACCAGGGCCTGCCTTATCCCCGGAACCTCTACGCCGCCTTCGTCTCGACGCTCGACGAACGCGTCGATCGCCTGGTCAAGTTCGTCGCGGAGGCGGGTCTTCGCGAGCGCACGATTTTCGTCTATCAATCGGACAATGGCCATTCCGTGGAAGAACGGGCGCACCGAGGGGGCGGGAGCAGCGGCCCCTATCGGGGGGCCAAATTCAGTTTGTTCGAGGGCGGCATCCGGTTGCCGGCGATCATCTCGTGGCCGGGCCACCTGCCCGAGGGCGAGGTCCGCGGCCAGGTGGCCCACGGCTGTGACTGGCTGCCGACTCTGGCCGAACTCTGCGACGTGCCGCTCCCCGCAGCCGAACTCAACGGGCGCAGCCTCGTCCCGGTCATCCGCTCCGCCACCGCCCCCAGCCCGCACGACCTCCTCCAGTGGCGCCTCGGTGATCAATGGGCCGTTCGCCAAGGTCCGTGGAAACTCCTGCACAAACCGGATGATCAGGCCGACACCCCCAAGCTGGCGCCCGCGGATAAAGAGTGGTTCCTGGCCAACCTCGACCAGGACCCTGGCGAGCGGACCAATCTCGCGGCGCAGCACCCCGAGATCGTCGAACGCCTGCGCGCCCTGGCGCCGGGCACCGGTCCGGCTTCAGCCAAGGCGCCATAGGCCGGAGCCGTGAATCGAGAGCGCCCGGCGGCCTGGCGCGGGAGGTTGGGGTTACCCGGGCGGTTGTTCGACGATCCGGATCTCCTCGTCGGTCAAACCGTAGAGGTCATAGATCAGGCGGTCGATGAGGGCATCGGTAGCGGCGATCTGGCGTTCGATGGCGGTCTGCTCCTGCGGGGTCCGAGCTGTGCCCTGGCTCTCCCGGATTCTCCACATTCGGCATGGGAAAAAGCATAGTTGAACCGGGAGATGGCGCAAAGGCGAAAGTCGGCGCTGGGGCCGGTATGGGCGCAGCGCGCTTGGGCCTGGCGCCCTCATGCCGGCCAGGACGGTTCGCTTCATGCTCCATTGTGCACTCGGCACATCCCCACACCTGAGGCGAGATGGGGGGTCAGAGCACCAGGACGCCCGACGGGGGCCGTTCCGCCCGGCGACCGCGTTGGTTGCGGGCGATGATCGCCGACGCGCCGAAATCGCTCTCCTCATCCGGTCCGTGTGCGGCCCAAGGGCGATCACGAAAGCCGACGGAAACCTCGACCTAGCCCCCGAGCCTGGAGTGGAGCTGGAGTGGAGCTTGATCCACACTCTTCGTTCGGGCACCATCCGGCCGTTATGCGCGAAGCCAGTGCCCAATCCGCTTTCATCCGCGAATCACCGACCACCAGTGGCCCACCGGCCAACCAACCAGTCGGTCGAAATCATTTGAAAGGACCCGCACGAGATGAGATCTGAGCAGTTCCTGTGTGAGTGTCTGGAAGTTGCCAAGTATGACCTTTCGTGTTCGCTCGAGGCGATGATCGCCCGGGGTCCCGGGACGGCACTCTCTTGGTTTGGCGGGATGTACGCCATGGACTTTATTGAGCTCCTGTGCGCGATCACCACCGCGACAGCAGAGAGCGCGATGGGGGTCTCCGACGAGACTCTGCGGAAGACCACCCTGGGGCAGGTAGCCCCGCGCATGCTCAGTTTCAGCCAGGCCCACGCCACGGATGGCGATCTGGGGTGGTATGGCGATTTCTCCGCCGAGTACCCTCCGTCCGCGGAAAACCTGCGACTCCGGAAGATCCTCTTTTCGGCGGAGGCCAAAGACCCGGAAACCCTCAGGCAGTTAGTAAACCTGGCCGGCCTCCGGAAGCAAGGTAGCGCTAAGAAATGCGAGTGACCAGCCGTAGCTGGGAGTTTGCCTCCCGGCGGGACGCGATCCGGGCCTGGTCGCTCGGGAGGCGAGCCGGAGGGCTGAGAATAGCCGAGCTGGGCCGGTTGGCCGGCGGGCTGGACTACGCGCTGGTGATCAAGGCCCTGGCGCGCTTCGCGCACCGGCTGGCTCGGGTCGCTGCTTTGGCTCAGCAACTGCCTGCCATCGAAAACCAAATGTCCCAATGGCAAGATGACCCCAATGACTTGCGAGAGTGGTGCGAGAGTGGTGTCCCATTGACACCGGGCTTCACGGTGTTAATGACCGTGCTTTCACTGGCGCGGGGAGTTTCCCGATGGGCGCCGCGGCGGGCGGGATTCCACTCTTGCTTAATTCGCCAAATGCACTAAAGAAGCACCATGGTAATCAGCTCCCGAAAGCAATGGTTTGTGCCTCTCTTGTTGGCGGGCGGCCTGTGGCTGGCCTCGGCCATCCAGGCCGGCCGCGCGGCCCAGTCCCCGGCCGGGATGCGGCCCATGGTCGAGACGGCGGTGGAGCGCATGCGGCCCGCACTGGTCCGCATTCAGGTGGTCTCGACCGAGTACCATGACGGGCGCGAAATGAAGACGCGCTCCTTCGGAAGCGGGGTGATCATCTCGAAGGACGGCTACCTGGTGACCAATCACCACGTCGCCGGCCACGCCACCCGCATGGTCTGCACGCTGTGGAACCGCGAGGAAATGGACGCCGACCTCATCGGCACGGACCCGTTCACGGACATCTCCGTATTGAAGCTCAAGCCGGAGCAGGCCCGGACCTTTGCCGCCGCCGGGTTTGGCGACTCGTCGAAAATGGTGGTTGGCGATTCCGTGCTGGCCATGGGGAGCCCGATGGCCCTTTCGCAATCCGTCACCCTGGGCATCATCAGCAACGTGGAGATGATCATGCCGCGCGAGTTCGGATCCGCCGGGCGGTTTCGGCTGGATGGCGAGGATGTCGGGGCGCTGATCCGTTGGATCGCCCACGACGCGGCCATCTATCCGGGCAATTCCGGCGGCCCGCTCGTCAACCTCCGCGGCGAGATCGTCGGCATCAACGAGATCTCATTCGGCCTGAGCGGCGCCATCCCGGGGAACATCGTGCGCCAGATTTCCTCGGAACTCATCGCGCACGGCAAGATCCAGCGAAGTTGGCTTGGTTTCGATGTCCAGCCGCGGCTCAAGCACTCGGCGGCGGAGCGCGGGGTGCTCGTTGGGGGCGTGCTCGAAAATTCCCCGGCCTCGCGCGCGGGGCTCAAACCGGGCGACCTCCTCCTGAGCCTCAACGGGCAGGCGACCAATGCCCGCTACGAGGAAGAGTTGCCCGATTTCAGCCGGTTGGTGACTAGCCTGCCCATCGGGAAGGAAATCCCCGCGGTGGTGAGGCGCGAAGGGCGGGAACTCACCCTCCGCCTGGTGCCGGTGGAGCGGGGCGAACTCCGGCCGCAGGAACAGGAGCTCAAAACCTGGGGCCTGACGGCGCGCAATCTTTCCTTTCTCACCGCGCGCGAGATGAAGCGCCCCAACCAGGACGGCGTCCTGGTGACTTCCGTGCGCCCCGGCGGTCCCGCCGGCGAGGCCAAACCGGCCATCGATCCCTTCGATGTCCTGGTCGAGGTGAACGGCGCGCCCGTGAAAGACCTGGCGGCATTGGCGGAAATCACCGGCCGCGCGACCCAGGGGAAAACGGAGCCCACGCCGGTGTTGGCCACCTTTGAACGTGAGGCCCGCCGTTATCTGACCGTCGTTAAAATCGGCCTCCAGGAGTTGCGCGACCCCGGTCTGGAGGTTTCCAAGGCCTGGCTCCCGGTCGAGACCCACGTCATCAGCCGGGACATCGCCCGGCAACTCGGCAAGCCTGACCTCAAAGGCTTTTACATTACCCAGGTCTATGCCAACACCGCCGCGGAGAAGGCCGGCCTGAAGCCCGGCGATTTCATCCTCGCCGTCGAGGGAGAGAAACTCACCGCCTCCGCGCCCGAAGACGAGGAAGAGCTTTCCACCATCATCCGGCAATACGACGCGGGGGCCAAAGTCGGATTGACGCTCCTGCGCGGCGGGGCCGAGTCCAAGGTCTCCGTCGAGCTGGAGCGGTCGCCCAAGCTGAAGCGCGAAATGAAGAAGTACCGCAATGATGAGTTTGAGTTCACCGCGCGCGACATCGCCTTCTTTGATGCCGCCGAGGAACAATGGTCTGCCGCCCAGCGCGGCGCGCTCGTCGAGGAGGTCAAACCCGGGAGTTGGGCCGAGCTCGGCGCCCTCTCCGGAGATGATTTGATCGTTGAAGTCGACGGCCGGCCGGTCAATAATATCGCGTCGCTCAAGGCGCTCATGGATGACATCGCCCGGTCCAGGAAACCGTCGGTCGTGATGAAGGTTATGCGGGGCATTCACACGGCCTATCTGGAGTTTGAGCCGGCCTGGAAGAAGTAACCCGCGCCGAATTGAAAAGAAATTATGCCAACGAAGCTCAAACGGACTGCCCTGGCCTTGGCGGGCTTGCTCGCCGTCCTCACCTCGACCGCCGCTCGCGGCGATGAACTCGCCGACAAAGGCCGCGCGATCTTCACGAAAAACAAGCAGGCGGTGGTAACCGTGCAGTTGGTGCTCAAGAACAAGTTTTCCGGTGGCGGCGCGGGCGCCAGCCAGGCCACTGAATCCAAAACGGATGCCACCGGCACCGTCATCGACCCCTCCGGCCTCACGGTGGTTTCGCTCTCGGCCACCGACCCCAGCCAACTCCTCCAGAACATGATGTCCGCCATGTCCGAGGGTGACGCAAAATTCAAGATGGAGAGTGAATTGAGCGACCTCAAGATCCTCCTCGAAGACGGCACCGAGGTGCCCGCCGAAGTGGTGCTGCGTGACAAAGACCTGGATCTCGCGTTCATCCGGCCCAAGGCCAAACCGGCCACGCCGATGACGGCCATTGATCTCGCGACCGGCGGCAAAGCCGAGGTCCTCGACCAACTGGTGGCCCTGAATCGCCTCGGCAACGCCGCCGGCCGCTCGTACGCCGCGGCGGAGGAGCGGATTTCCGCCGTGGTCCTCAAACCGCGGCTCTTTTACATCCCGCAGACCAGTTCCACCCCGACCACCCTTGGCGCCCCAGCCTTCACCCTCGATGGCAAGCCGCTCGGTGTCTTCGTCATGCGCTCGCTCAAGGGCAAAGGCTCAATGAACATGCTCAACATGCAGCCCGAGAACGTGGCCGGCATCATCCTGCCCGCCGCCGAAATTCTCAAAGCCGCCCAGCAAGTCCCCGCCGCTGCCGACGAGAAAAAAGACAGTCACTGACCGGTCGTTCTCACTCTTTGCGCGACGATCAAGCTATGCGGACCTTTGTCGCCACCTTTGTCGGGGCCTTGGCCTGCTCTCCGGGAAGGACGCCTTATCAGGCGCCGGCGGAGAGACGAGGCCGGTGTTCGAGCCTCCCGCGGCCTTGCCGCCAGCCTCGCCCATGACCACTCCCACCGCTCTGCGGGTCAGCGCTGCGCTCGGTTTCCTGGCCGTGGCGCTCGGGGCCTTCGGCGCCCACGGTCTCAAACCCGTGCTCGAGGCGAACCACACGCTGGCCCTTTGGGAAAAAGCGGTGTTCTACCAATTCATCCATACGGTCATGCTCTACCTGCTGGCCGCGCGGACGCCATTTCGTGGCGGGCCGTGGTTCTGTTTCCTGGCGGGCATCCTGATCTTCTCCGGATCGCTCTACCTGCTGGCCCTGACCAACCTCCGCTGGCTCGGCGCTATCACCCCGTTTGGCGGGGTGAGTTTCCTGGCCGGTTGGCTCTGGCTGATCGTCGCTCCGATCTCCCGCGCGCCCAAACCCCAGGGGGAGCAGGGCGCTTGACCGGGTCGCGGGCTGTCCCCTCCGCTGCGAAGAGGTGAATACGGCTTCCTGATCTCGCGCTCGAGGAACCCATGACTTTCTTACCCATCGTCGAGCGGGAACTGCGGGTGGCGGCGCGGCGGCGGTCGACCTACCGGACGCGGTTCTTTGCGGCCGGGAGCATGATGGCCGTCTGGCTCTTTCTGCTGGGGATCAACCACTCGGCTCCCGCGGCCAGGCTGGCCTCGATCCTGTTCATCGCGCTGGGAGTGCTGGCGCTGGGCTTCGCCATGTTTGCGGGCGTGTTCCTGACTGCCGACTGCCTGAGTGAGGAGAAACGCGAGGAGACTTTGGGGTTGTTGTTCCTGACCGATTTGAAGGGCTACGACGTGGTGTTGGGGAAGTTGGCCGCGACGTCCTTGCATGCGGTCTATGGGTTGCTGGCCGTGTTCCCGCTCTTGGGGCTGCCGGTGCTCATGGGCGGGGTGAGCGGGGCGGCCTTTTGGCGTCTGACCCTGTTACTGGTGGTGACCCTGTTCCTCTCGCTCAGCCTGGGCATGTTCGTCTCCGCCATGAATCGCGACGCGCGGTCGGCCATGGCGGGCACCTTCGCCGGGATGGTCTGGCTGGCGGGAGTGTTGCCGGCCTTCCATTGGTTGCAAATCACCTTGTTTCATCGGACCTGGACGAACCTGTTCCTTTTGCCGAGTCCCACCTACACGTTCAGTGCCGCACTGGACGCCTCCTATGCCACCGGGGCGCACCGGTTTTGGGAGTCGCTGCAAATGGTCGGGTGGCTGGGCGTGGGCTTCCTCGGCCTGGCGGCGGTGCTGCTGCCGCGGACCTGGCAGACGAAAGCCAGCCCGACCCAGGCGGAAACCCCGCCCACGGCGGGAAAGGATGACCTGGGCTTTGCCGATCCCGACGATGGGAGGACCGTGCGTGACCGGTTGCGCCGGGGGCACAATCCGTTCCTTTGGCTGGCGAGCCGCAGGCCGGCGGTGAGGACTCGCGAGCAGGTCACGGTAGGGCTGATCCTCGCGGTGTGGCTTTGTTGCCTCATCGCCACGTTATCCGCAGCCGCAGCATCCGCAGCCAGGGCCCAACAGTCCTTCTCCCTGGCCATGTTGGCGGCTTGTGTCCTGCATGTGGTGATCAAGTGCCTGGTCGCCGGCGAGGCCACCCGGCAACTCAACGAGGACCGCCAGAGCGGTGCCTTGGAGTTGCTCCTGGTCAGCCCGCTCCGGGAAGCGGACATGCTGCACGGCCAGGCGCGTGCGCTCTGGCACAAGTTCCGCGGGTGGCTGATACTGTTGACGGCAGTCAACCTGGCGATGTCAGCCACCACGCTCGTTTTTTCGGGGCCGCTGGTAATGCGCGGCAAAGACCTCTTGATGTTCCAAGGCGTACTCTGCGGGGGGATTTCGGTCTTGTGGCTTGATTTCAAGGCGATCGGGACGGTGGGGATGTGGATGGCCCTGCGCACCCCCCGCCATCACTGGGCGGTGATGCACACCTTGGCCCGGGTGATGGTGCCGGCGTGGGCGGCGATCTTCCTGGTGGTGTTTTTCCTGAGCACCCCCCGGGGCATCTCGCAAGACGCCGTGACCCTGGTCTTCGGGGCCTGGTTCCTGTTCGGGTGGCTGGTGGATCTCGTCATGCTGGGGATGGCCCGGCAACACCTGCGGCGCGGCTTCCGCGCGGTCCTGGCGGAAACGAAATCGGGCCATTGAGCCGAAGGGTGGGGAGGCGGCTAACCTCGCCACTTCAGTGTGCCATCAGCCATCCGCGATGATCCCACGCCCCTCCAACCGGAACCCGCCTTCGGTCTCGACGGCCAGCAGCGTTTTCATGCCGGGACGCAGGGCGGCGATCCGGTCGTGGCCCTCGGCGCCTTCCACCAGCAAGGCGGTGGAGAGGGCGTCGGTTTCCGTGGCGGACGGCAGCGCGACCAGGGCCAGGGCGGCTCGAGCGACCGGCTGGCCGGTGCGCGGGTCCAGGACATGACCGAACTTCTTGCCGTCCGCATGAAAGAACTTGCCCCATACCGCGGAGACCGAGAGGGCTTCGTCCCGGAGCGGGACGGTGACGATCAACGGTTCGGTGGCACGGTCGAGGACGGGTTGCATGGCAGGAGTGGAGGTGGCTGCGTGGCCGGGCTGCCAGGCCAGGCGGGCATAGGGCAGATCCGGGTCCTGCGGCGGGATCTGGATGGCAATGCGCCAGCAATCCGCGTCCGGGGGTTGGCCGAGCGCATAAACCGTGCTGGTGCCGCCATGAAACAAGGCGCTGGTGATGCCGGCTTCGCGGAGCATCCCGATGGCCCGCTCGATGGCGTAGCCCTTGCCGATGGCTCCCAAATCGAGCATGACCCCCTCGCGGGTGAAGGCGACGGTATAGTTTGCGGGATCGAGGCGGACCAGGCCCATCCCCATACAGGCGCGGGCGGCGGCCAGGTCTTCGGCCTTGGGTAGTTCACCGTCGCCCCCCATGAACCCCCAGCAGCGAACGAGCGGCGCGACGGTGATGTCGAAGGCGCCGGCGGACTCTTCGGAGAGCCTCCGGGCATGGTCCAGCAAGGCGAACACGGGCGGGGTGACGGGGACGGGTTCCTTCGCGGCGCGGCGATTGACCTGGGCGATCTCACTGTGGGGTTGGAAGAGGCTCAGCCGGGCCTCGAGCCGCTGAATCTCCTCGAGGACCTCCTCGCCGGCGGCGCGCAAGGAGGCGGTGTGGTCGCCCGGCAACACCAACTCGAAGCGGGTGGCCATGGCGTGGAGGGCCAGGTTGACGCAAGCCATGACGGATTAGTCGAGCGTGGGACAAGCGCCCCGGCGGGCGACCAGGCTAGACGCTTCGTAACCTGGTGTGCGGTGCGGAGGCTTGCGCAACGTCTGGAGTGTGACCGGTCGGCCGGGGCGGTTGGGACGCCCCGTTGCCAAGCGGGGCCGGAGGTCTCCGGCCCAAAGGAGCGCGGCGGCAAGCTGCACGCCGTCCCAACGCCTGGCCACTTCGGGCGCTGTGAGGCGCTCAGGCGCCGTAGGTGAGCGGGCCGACTTCCTTGCCGCTGGCATCCACCGCCTTGCGGGCCTTTTCGTCGAACATCACAGTCGTCTTGAAGCGATCCGAGAGCTCGGCCAGGGCGATAACCGTCTGGACGCGGACGGCGAGATCAATGTTCGCATTGGTAGTCTTGCCGGAGCGGATGCAATCGAACCAGTTCTTCTCGTGGACGCGCAGGTCTTCGGGTTGGAGGCCGGCGATGGTCTCGGGGTCAACATCCTCGGCGAAATCGCGTTCGGGCAGGAGCTTGAGGCTTTCGCCGGAGGTGCCGACTTCGAGCGAGGCCTTGTGGGCGTAGAGCACAAAACCCGGGCTCTTGGCGGTGACGGTGCTGACCGTGACGGTGATCATGTAGCCGCTCGGGAACTCCGCGAGCAGTTGCACATGCTCGGGCGTTTCGCGCGCCGGCACCCCGGTGGTCGTGGTGTCCGAATGGACGCTGAGCGTGCCGATGCAACTGACGCGGGAGGGGAATTCCGGGTTGCCGGAGGCGAGCATGAGGGGGTGCAGCCGGTGCGGCACCAGATCCCCCAGCGGCCCGGCGCAATAGCGGAAGTACTTGCGCCAGCGGTGAAAGTCTTCCGGGCTAAAGGGCTGGGTTTTCTTGACCGGGCCGAGCCATTTCTGCCAATCCACATTCTCGGGTTTGCATTCGTCCTCGATGGGGTAGTTCCACTCGCCGCCGGGGCTGTTGCGGCAATAGAAGCCCTGGGCCCAAACGAGCTGGCCGAGCTTGCCGCTCTTGATCAGTTCGGCGCACTTGTGCCAGCCCATGGCCGAGCAGCCCTGCGAGCCAACCTGGAAGACCTTGCCCGTCTTCTTGACGGTGTCGTAGACTTTGAAGGCGTCGTCGAGGTAGCGGGTCAGCGGCTTCTCGCAATAGACGTGTTTGCCGGCCTCGAGGGCGGCGATGGTGATGGGGGCGTGCAAGGGGTCGTGCGTGGCGATCAGCACGGCATCGATGTCCTTACGTTTCTCGAGCAACTCACGGTAATCAATGAACAGGTCGCTGTCCTTGAGGCTGGCTTCCTTCTTGGCCCAGTCGCGGCGTTTGCTATACACGTCGCACGCGGCGGCCACCACGGTGTTGTTGTCCCCGGAATGGTCGCGGATGCCGGTGAGGTGGTCCTTGCCGATATGTTCGCTGACCCCGATAACGGCGACGGCGATTTTGTTATTGGCGCCGGTGACGTTGGCCGACGGGGCCTGGCCATAGATGGTCGGCCGCAAGAGCGGGGTGGCGGCGACCGCGGCGGCGACCGTGGCGGTCTTCTTGAGGAAATCCCGGCGTGCGAGCCCGGACGTAGAGGCTGGTGCGTTTTGATCCATAAACGTTTTCAATTGCGATTGCATCATTGCTGCAAAGATTGACGAAGAGTAATAGGGAGAAATTCGGGGCGAGACAACAAAATTCACTCTTGAATTTGGCCGTCGGCCAGCTCGATGGTCTGGGGCGCGCGGGCGGCGAGTTGCGCGTCGTGGGTGGCCATGACGAGGGTCGTGCCTTTTTCATCCCGCAAGGAACAGAGCAGGTTGATGATATCCTGGCCGGTTTTCGAGTCGAGGTTGCCGGTCGGCTCGTCGGCCAGGATCAGGGCCGGGTCGTTGATCAGGGCGCGGGCGATGGCGACCCGCTGCTGTTCGCCGCCGGATAACTCGTAGGGCTTGTGCTCGACGCGGTCGGCCAGCCCGACCCGGGCCAGCAAGGCGCGCCCTTTGGCCTCCGCCTCGGCCACCGGCCGGCGGGCCATGCGGGCGGGCAGACAGACATTTTCCAAGGCGTCCAGTTCGGGCAGGAGGTAATAGGCCTGAAAGATGAAGCCGATATCGAGGTTGCGCAGGCGGGCCAGGTCGGCGCGCCCCAACCGCGCCAGGTTCCGGCCGGCCAGCCAGACTTCTCCCCGGGTGGGCGAGTCGAGCCCGCCGAGCAGGTGCAGCAGGGTGCTCTTCCCCGAGCCGGAAGCGCCGCGCAAAGTGACAAAGTCGCCGCGCTGGAGTTCCAGGTTCACCCCGCGTAGGACTTCGAGCGAGCGCTTGCCCAGTTGGTAGGTCTTGCAGAGCCCCTGGGCGGATAGCAGCGGTTCACTCATAGCGCAAGGCGTCCACGGGTTTCATCCGGGCGGCCAGCCAGGCGGGGATGGCGCCGCCGAGGGTGCAGATGAGCAACGCGCTGCCGCACACCAGAAGGATGTCGCCCGGCACCACCAGCGCGGGCAACTCCGTGAATTGGTAGATCGACTGCGGAAAGAGCTCCCAGCCGGTCACGCGCCGCATGAAGAAAAGAAACTCGTTGCGGTAGTTGACCGCCAGCATGCCCAGGCCGTAACCGGCCAGCACGCCGATGCAGCCGACCATCGCCCCCTGGCTCAGGAACAGGAGCCCCACCTGGTAGTCGGTCGCCCCCAGCGCCTTGAGCATCCCGACCTCACGCGTCTTCTGCACCACGAAGGTGATCAGGGCGCTCAGAATGCACAACGCCGCCACGATCATGATGAAGAACAGCGTGAAAAACATGACGTTCTTTTCTACCGCCAGCGCGCTCAGCAGGTTCTCGTTCTCTTCCATCCACGTCATGACCCGGTAACCGGGCCCCAGGGCCCGCTCCAATTGAGCCTGGGCGACCGGCGCCCGATAGGGATCCTTGAGCATGCCCGTCAGGCCGTGCACGGTATTCTCCAGTTCGTAGAGGTCTTGCGCCTCGCGCAGGGAGGTGACCACGAAGGAGAGGTTGTAATCATAATAGCCGACGTCGAAGATGCCGCGGATCTCGAATTCCGGCGCCACCGGCAAAGGAGTGCCGGCGGGCAAGGCGCCCCCGTTCTTGTCCGCGGTCTCGCGCAATTTCTCGAAGACATTGGGGGCATAGACGCTCACGCGGTCGCCCACGCTCAGGTGCAGGTTGCGGGCGAATTCGCAACCGACCAGTATCCCCCGGTTGCTCACGTCAAAATGGCCATGGATGATGCTCTTGGCGAGGATGCTCATGTTCGTCTCGTATTGCGGCAGGATGCCCCGGAGATACGGGGCCGAGACGCGCCGCGGACCGCTGTCCGGCTCGGTCTCGACCATGACCTGTTCCAGCACAAAGGGCGTGGTGGCGCGGACCTCGAGGTTGGACGAGACGATCGCCATCACCCGCGCGTAGTCCGGCATGGTCTGGGCCGGGTCCATGATCACCCGCAGGTGGGGGTTAAACCCGAGAATCCGCTCCCGCGATTGCTGGTCGAAGCCGCTCATCACGCTGAGCACGATAATGAGAACGGCGACACCCAAACTAACGCCCAGGACGGAAATCAATGTGATGACCGAAACGAACGTCCTTTTGGGCCGGACATATCGCAGGGAAAGCAATAGTTCAAACGGCAACCCAGACATCGCGGAAAGGCTAGCCGGGGGGCCCGGCAGTGTCAAAGGCTATGTCCGACAACGAGGGTCAAGAAAATGGACCAGCGTCCTCCTTCCAGGTCTCCTTTCACGTCACGTCCCCCATTTTCTTGCTGCAAATCCCGCTCCGCCAGCACATCCTGTCAGCCCAACGGTGGCTGCTGCGAAAACCGCCTTATGAACCTGCTGGCGCCAGTGTCGGAACGAGTCACAGACTCCGGGCAAATCACCCGCGGGGCGCCCCGATCGATCACACCCCGCCACTCGCCCGAGCCCCGGACACCAAGCCCCTGAGATATGCCCGATCCCAGCCTTTCCTCTTTCCTCTGGTCCGTAGCCGATCTGCTGCGCGGCGACTACAAGCAATCCGACTACGGCAAAGTCATTCTCCCCTTCACCGTGCTGCGCCGCCTCGATTGCGTCCTGGATCCCACCAAGGCCGCCGTGCTCGCCGAGTTGGCCAGGCGCACTCAGGCCAAGATCAACCCCGAGCCCTTCCTGCTCCGCAAATCCGGCCAGCTCTTCTACAATACCTCGCCCCTGGACCTCAAAAAGCTCATGGGCGACCAGGACCACATCGGCGAAAACCTGCGCGCCTACCTGCACGCCTTCTCGCCCGCCGTGCGCGACATCTTTGAGAGCTTCGATTTCCACACCCAGATCGACCGTCTCGCCAAGGCCGGCCTCCTCTACCTCGTCACCGAAAAGTTCGCCACCATCGACCTCCACCCCGACACCGTCAGCAACGCCCAGATGGGCGCCGTGTTCGAGGAACTCATCCGCAAGTTCGCCGAGCTCTCCAACGAAACCGCCGGCGAACACTTCACCCCGCGCGAAGTCATCCGCCTCATGGTCAACCTCCTCTTCATCGAGGACGACGAAGCTCTGACCAAGCCCGGCGTGGTTCGCTCCCTCTACGACCCCACCGCCGGCACCGGCGGCATGTTGAGCGTGGCCGGCGAGCACCTCGCCAGCCTCAATCCCGACGCCCGCCTCGTCATGTACGGCCAGGACCTCAACGCCGAGTCCTACGCCATCTGCAAGGCCGACATGCTCATCAACGGCCAGGACAT
>Ga0316221_1002539_pt1 | contig 16233 bp, 14 predicted proteins | sample TBH18007metaG_FD_206003 | JGI IMG/M metagenome (GOLD analysis project Ga0316221, IMG submission 206003) | Freshwater microbial communities from Trout Bog Lake, Wisconsin, USA - TBH18007 | ecosystem: Environmental > Aquatic > Freshwater > Lake > Hypolimnion/Profundal zone | place: USA: Wisconsin... | reverse complement strand
CACTTATACCAGTGGCATCGCAAATCCCAACAGCGGCGCAAACGTGCTCTCGCTTGAAAAAACCGGGGCCAATACGCTGGTGCTCACCGGGTCGAGCAGTTACACCGGCGGGACAACCGTCAACGGCGGCACCCTCCAGATCGGCAACGGTTCGAGCGGTTCGATCGCCGGTGCCGGCACAGTGACGGTGAACCCCGGCGCGACGCTCGCGCTGAATCTGGCGACCGGTGGGACCAATTCCAATGCGATCGCTATTGTCAGTGGCGCGACGGTCTCCGCAATGGAAAGCGGCACGATGACCCTGGCCGGGAATATCACCGGAGCCGGCGGGGTTACCCAGAATGGAGCGGGCCGAACGATCCTCATCGGGACCAATTCCTTCTCCGGGCCGACCAATATCGACGCTGGGGTGCTGCAGCTCAATGCAACCTCCGCTGCGAATATGACCACGGTCAATGTTGGACTCGACAATGGCTTGCAATTCGGCGGGAATACAATCCTCGTCGGTGGATTATCCGGCAGCGGCGCGATCGCGCTTCTCAACGGGACAAGCGGCGTGGCTCTCACCGTAGGGAACAACAATCAGAGTTCCACGTATTCGGGCATTATTTCTGGAACCAACCCAGCCGGATCGCTCACCAAAACCGGAACGGGCACCTGGACATTGACCGGCAGCAACAGTTTCGTCGGAGCCACCACCGTCAACGCCGGTACGATCAAGCTTGGCAATGCTTATGCCCTGGCTCAGAGCGGAACGGTGACGGTGAATAGCGCCAATGGCGTTGCCTTTGGCAGCGGGATCACCGCGGTTACGTTGAAGAATCTCAACGGATCGGGCGGCGTCTCGCTTGCCAACGACGATTCCAACGCGGTCACGCTGACCGCGAACAATGCGGCCAACGAGAGTTTCGCCGGGATAATCGGCGGGATCGGGAACTTTGTGAAAGCCGGCGGGGGCGTATTGTCGGTCAACGGCGCCAATACCTATACCGGCAAGACCAGCATTAGCGGAGGCAACCTCTACTTAACTTCCATCGGAAACGTCAACGGGGGCGCGAGTTCTCTGGGAAATCCCTCCGATGCCACCGCCGGGGCCATCGACATTAGCAATAATGGAGGTCTCCAATATGTGGGAGGCGGGGCATCGACCGATCGCGTGCTTAACATGGGACTCGGAACACCCAACGCGAGTTTGATATCTAGCGGCAGCGGCCTGCTGACGTGGAATGGCGCAGTCAATGTCAATGTTTCCAGCGCGTGGGCGGTGACTCCCGGAGCAATCAACGCGGACATTCTGATCAACGGAAAAATCTCGGGGAATGCCCAAAACGGCTTGTTTGCGAGTCAGTATGGTGGAACCCTGACCCTCGCCAATCCGGCCAACGATTTCACAGGCGGCATCACCATTTACAACGGAATTGTGAGCATCCCCTTCATTGCAAACAGCGGAACCGCCTCAGCGCTCGGAAATGGGGGCAATATCTCTCTCGGAGGGGGAGGGTACAATTTCACCGGCACGCTTCAGTTCACCGGTACCGGCGGCGGTTCGAGCAACCGGCCCATCAATATCTTTGGCGCACCGGGATACTCCAACGGCGGTATCATCGAAAATACGGTGGCGGGCCAGACCTTGACTCTTAGCGGAGCGGTAACCCCGACCGGTCCGGCGCCACGCCTGCAACTGATTGGCGCCGGCAATGGCGTGCTCAGCGGGGCGATCGCCAGCGGCGGGACAGCCACCACGCTCAGCCTCATCAAGAGCGGCCCAGGCATCTGGACCCTGTCGGGCTCGAATGCTTACACAGGCGCCACCACGCTCAACAGCGGCGAACTTAGTGTCGGCGCGAGCGGCAATCTCGGAGCGCCCGCATCCAGCCTGGTGTTCAACGGCGGCGTTCTCAAGATTACCGGCACGGCGCTGACCAGTTGCTCGGGTCTCGGTCATACCGTTTCGTTCACCGCCGGTCAGACCGTGGGATTGGACATCGCCAGCGCCGGCAACATGTTCACGGTGGATCAGGCGCTCAATCAAGGCGCGGGGGGCTTTAACAAGTCCGGGGCTGGCACGGTTGTTCTCAGCCAGCCGAACACTTACACCGGCGCCACGACGATCAACGCGGGCGTGCTGCAACTCGGCAACGGGGGAACGACCGGCTCGATCTCATCGTCATCCACGCTTGTCGATAACGGAACGCTGGCGTTTAACCGGGCCGATAGCATCACCGAAGGCGCCGATTTTCCGGCGACCATTTCCGGCTCGGGCAGTATTGTTCAGGCGGGAATCGGCCTGACGATCCTCTCTGGTTCCAATAGCCATAGCGGAGGCACCACCGTCAGCGGCGGAACGCTGCAACTGGGCAACGCAAACGCGCTCGGAGCGGGCGGTTTGGCCGTCAATAACGGCACGCTGGATCTCGCTGGAAACAGCGTAAGCGTCCCGGTTTTCAGCGGGACAGGCGCGGGCGCGCTCATGACAAACAGCGTGAGTGGCACCAGCACGCTGACAACGACGGTTGCCAGCGGCACCTCAACCTATGCCGGCAACATCGCAGACGGAGCAGGGTCCGTGGTTCTCAACAGTTCCGGAGCCGGCACGCTCATTCTCAGCGGCTCTTTGACAATGACGGGACTCAACGCCAACAGCGGCGTCACGCAACTAACGCAATCCGGTTCCATCGGCGCGGTGAGCGTCGCAGCCGGAGCTACCGTTGCCATGCAGGCTCACAGCGGCGGCAACTACAATGTCTTGAACGTCTCGTCGCTGACGATCTCCGGATTCAGCTCGGGGCTTGTCAGCACCAACAACGCGGCGACCGCCGGCGCCACGTATACGCCGGTGAACGCCGGGACCGAGCAGAACGTCGGGATTCTCACGGATACAGGGCGAGCCCTGGCGCAGGCGCCCGCAACAGGCGCCAGTGAGCCGGCCTCGCCAGAATCCGTGCCGGAACCCGGCACGCTTGGACTGTTGCTCACCGGCGCGCTTGGCCTGCTCGGTCTCCGCCGTAAAGGCAGCCGCCATGCGGTCTAGCATCTTTTCCCGGTTCGCTATGAGCGTTGGGGACGCTTGGGGGTGGCGAAACGGGATTGGCTGCGTGCGGTGTTTAGGGGCACCGCACGCAGCCGCAATTTTCTTAAGAGGCAGAGTCTCCGGGGAGCGTACGCGTCTTGCGTGCTGGTCGCGGCGCCGTATCTGTTTAGCGTCGAAGGCGCAGCTTCATACCAGCCTAGGGCAACGCCCCACTGCCATTAAGTTAAGCTTGGAGTCTCTAGTAACGCGCGCTCGTTCCCAGGCTCCTGCCTGGGAATGCAGTATTCTCAGAGGCTCCAGCCTCCTGCCGGACCTCCAAAAACACAGCGCACCGGAGGGGAATGGGAGGCTGGAGCCTCCAAGACAGGGGCGTTCCCAGGCTGGAGCCTGGGAACGAGACCGCGAATTTCTTAACTTAATGGCAGTGGGGCAACGCCCTAGGTCGCTGAGCCACAACGGCTTAGGGCTGAAAGCCCGCAAAGGGTTCCTGAGCGTGGTTATTGCGCGCTGTCCTTGATGGCCTTGAACATTGCCAGCACGTTTTCGATGGGCGAATTGCCCTGCACATTGTGGACGGCATTGCAGACGAAGCCGCCGTCGCGGTTGAAGATGTCAATCCGCTCGCGCACCTCTCGATAGACTGCCTCGGGCGTTTGATACATGGTGTGCTGGGTATTGACGCAACCGCCCCAGAAGACGATGTCCTTGCCGAAATTCTGCTTGAGCTTGACCGGGTCCATGCCGCACGCGGAGCACTGGACGGGGTTCAAAATATCGAAGCCGACATCGATGAACTCCGGGATGAGCGGGGCCACCGCGCCGCAGGAATGGATGAAGATTTTCCAATTCGACTTGCTGTGGATGAGTTCGTTGAGCTTGCGGTGATACGGCTTGAACAGTTCCCGGTAGGATTCCACGGATATGAACAGGCTGTTCTGTGTTCCAAAGTCCGTGCCGGTGGTCACCACGGCCTGCACGCGGTCGCCGAACAGAGTCATCAGCGTCTCCAGATTTTGGAGGGCATACTCGCATTGCTTCTCGAAGATGGCGTGAACATAGTCCGGTCGCGCCGCGGTGGCCATATACCATTCGCTGATGTCGCGGATGCCTTTTGGATGCTTGAGAAACGGAGCGGGCACCAGCGCGATGTCGCCAAAGGCCGTGCCGGGGGCCAGCAAAACAACGCCCGTCTCCTGGGCGTTCTGGTCCAGCCACTCCACTTGCCGTTGGTAATAGGCAATATCCTCGGCGGAGAACAGGCCGAATTCCTCCAGGTTATCCGCCGGATTCAGGTTGTCCTCGTCCAACGGTTCCTGCCGGATGAGCGTGTCGAAAAAATAGGCGCCTTGGGGCATGTGGGCGGATGGCGGGGCCGCGGTGTCGCCTTGCGGATAGGTGAGCCAGCCGCCATCGGGCGCCGCGGTCACCTGGAAATCGCCGGGAACGAGGCAGGGCGTGCCGTCAAAAAGCGTAAAGGGTTTCCAACCGGCGGCTTCGTAGCCGAAGATGTTCTTTCGCGGCCAGACGCCGACGACGTCCGCGCCGAGCGCCGAGCGCAGTTCGGCGTCCACTTCCGCCAGCATCTGGTAGGGTTCGTGAACCCGGGCCGGGGCGGCGGACGGTCCGACCAACCGTTGCTTGAGTTGGTGAACGATGGAAGTGTGAATGCCTGAGATCCAGGTGCCGCCAAAGTCCACGCAAACCCGGTCGGGCTGGCGATGGTTCAAAGCGGCGACGAGCCGTTCGCGCGAGGTCATGGGTTTCATAAGTCGGTCTCCAAAGTGGCAGCATAAGGGAAGTCCACCGCGATTCGCCAGCCTGAAATGCGACCGCGTCATCCTGCCGCTTGCGGCGCAGCCGTTGCTTTGTGAAAACTTTGCATTGCGCATCGGCTGCGGGCTTGGAATCGTGGGGGACATGAAACTTTCCCGAATCCATTTGCTCGCAGCAGGGTGCTGCCTGCCTGTTTTGCTGGGCGGCTGTTACACGGTGAACCCCACCCCGCCAAAAGCCCCGCGCGCCCAGGATTACTACCGCGTGGTCACGTCCGATTTCGAAGGCAAGCGCATCGCCGAGTACATTTCCGAAGGGCCGGTGAAGATAACCGACGACGGGTTTACGTTCTGGGCCGTGCAGCGCGCGATCTTCGAGCCAAAGGCGATGGAATTTCATTACCCGCTGGGGCGCCAGGTCACGGTTGCGGCGTCCAATACAGTATCGGTCCCGGCCCATAAACCGCAGTGGCTGGAATGCCTGGACGGGGACGTTCCCGGCACCGATGCCCAGGCGGCTCCGAAGAAGGATTGCCCGAAACCCCGGGAGTAACGAGCGCGCCCAACGAAAAAATTTCAAAATTAACTTGCGCCGGGTGTAATACACCTTAAAAAGGATTCAGGCGCCGGCGTGATTTCTTCGGAAGTCCGGCGGTGTTTCGACATCAATCAACTCGCAACCATTACCAAGCAAGGAACGCTAATTATGCCTCAGGAGGTCACCCTCAAGGGTCCAACGTACACCTTTCAGTGTCACGGAATTCACGAAGCCAAACAACTCGGTCTCATCGATTCGTGGGGAAAGCAGGGAACGCATGCCCCGGTCTCGACGGTTTTCGAACAAGGCGAAGGAAAACTGCTCGCCGACTGGGTCGATAGAATCCCCGACGCCCTGTTGATCGCAACCGGGCGTTATCAAATCACCGTTTACCGTCCCAAGAGCAAGGTGCTAACCCTGCCTGAGGACACCGGGGAGGAAGCATGAGCACGCTCGACAAGTCAATCGCAGCGAGCACAGAGTTTGCCTGCGAGTGCTGGGGGCACGGCGACGCGACGGTCTCGTTTTACGCTCCCATAACCCGCGAGAACGGGATGATCTGGATGCACCCGACCTGTGCTCGCGAATTCAAGTGGGCCGAGATCCAAGGGCGGGCGACGGCAATCTGGCGCGTAAGCGGTTCGTTGTGGAATCCGCGTGGGTTTGAGTTGATCTGGAGCAATGGACGGCACGGAATCGTTTGATACAGCTCTGGAAGCGGTGGCGGCTTGCGGACGGCACGCTACGGCACAGGTGGAAGAGGGGCGGGCGCGACAGCGTGAAGTATGCATGCAGCTGTTGGAGCGCTGGGTGCCTCTGGCGATCGCCGCCAATCTGCTGCTGCAAAGGGAAAGCAAGTCCGGGCCGGTAATCGAGGAAGAGCCGTTTGAAGCGGGTTTAAAGGCCGGAGCGTTTGTGCTGAAGGTGCTCGAACGGCTCTCGCGCCTGGACGGTCTCGACGCTGTGGAACGGCGTGAGGTGACTGTGTCGGAAACGGCGGACCCGGTGGAACTGGCCCGGCGGGTGCATGTGGTCAGCCCGGTTCTTGCCGCGCGCTTGAGGGAGGAGTAAACATGGGGCTGGCGAGCTTTTTCCGGACTCTGCCTACGGAATCGTATCGCGTCCGCGAGGAAGATCGGTCGGCAACCCGGTCGGTCCCGATACCGGACGCGGCGTCGTTGGCGGTTCGACTCCGATGCGGCGCTCCGGTTGGCTCGCCTCTCTGCGCGACTCGGGCACGCCCGCCTCCCCGCTCGTGGCAATATCCTCGGCTTCGCAATTCTTGAGAATCGTCTTTGCGCGATCGATCTCTCCGTCCTCTGCGTGGATTGAAATCAGCGCGTTGCCCTCCTTCACTTTCGCTTCGTAGCGCCGCGCTTCGAACTCGGGGATGCCCATGCCGATCAACGCCCCCGTAATGCCTCCGATGAACGTTCCCACCGCAGCCCCGCTCAACGCCGCCATGATCGGCCCGGCTGCAATGAAGGGACCAAGCCCCGGGATGGCCAGCGAACCGATTCCCGCCAGCCAGCCGAGCACGCCGCCGATGACGAATCCCGTGGTCCCGCCGGTCGCCGCCCCCTCGGGTGCTTTGGTGGAGGGTTCATGATCGAAACTCTGTGCGCCGCCGGTGTCTGGAAAGAGAATGGAGATGTCATCGCTGGAAAACCCCGCCGCCTTCAAGTGTTCGAGGGCTGTCTCGGTGGCTTCGCGGTTCTTCAAAATACCAAAAACAGATTTCTTCATAATAGCCACGTTTCGCATCGCAAACGGGAACTGGTTGCCGCCTGGCAGCCGTGTTCTAATGGGCGAGGGATTAATGAACCGCGGATTTCACGAATAAACACGGATGGGGGGTTCCCCGGAAGCAATCGAAGCCGATCGTTGGAGAAGGAGCGCAAACAGTTCCTTTGCCGCACTTTCATCCTATCCGTGCCCATCCGTGAAATCCGTGGTTTCAAACCCAAAAGAAAAAATATCTGGCGGATTGTGACAAAATTGTTACAATTGTCAGTTCAACCTATGACAAATATCGACGACCAAATCCAAGAACTCCAACTACAAATCTCACGGCTCAAAGAACGTTCCGTGCTCGAACTGCGCGTCAAACTGGCCGAGGCCAAAGGCCTGGTGATTGCTTTGGAGAAGCAATTGGAACAGCTTACCGGCAAGGCCCCGGCGGAAACGCCAACCGGTCGCAAGCCGTGGGTTAGCATCAATATCGACCAAGTTGTGGCGGCCATCAAAGAAGGCGCTTACAATTACCCGCAGATCGCGGCAAAACTGGGTTGTTCATCCCAAACCGTTGCGAACAAGGTGGCAGCCGAAGGCAAGAAGGCCGGCATCAAGAGCACCGGCCAGAAAGCGCAATTCAGGCTTGGCATGAAGTAGGCTAATAGAACTTTCGGATCTCTTTCATCATCCGTTCCACGTGCCGGTACTTTCGTACCGGCCGCAGCAGGCGATAACTGCGCCACGGATCGCCCCATTGCAGAATCTCGATATGCACATGGCGGGTCGCCCAGTGGCGCATCGCCGAACCGCTTGGCTTGTACAAGTCAATGGTGTTCGTCCCCGCCAGCGCCCAGCCGTAGTCGTCCACCTGGCATGTCTCGCCGGTTTCGCGGATGCGAAAGACGGTGCCCGCAGGCCAGCGCGCCCAGTCCGCCGCGGCGCTGTGAATGCTGTCATAGCGTAACCGGGTGCCCATTGCCGTCGATCGTCCGTAGCGGCGATGATCGGATTCGTTGTGGGTGTAAGCGGTCGTACGGACGTATTGCAGCCGCGTATGGGCGAGCGGATGCTCGTAGCGAGGGAGGGGACGGGCGCATCCCGCCAGGGAAACCAGCAGGAGCAGAAGAGGGAATCTACGCACAGGGCGTTAGTGTATCCCCGGATGCCCTCGGTGGCAAATCCGCCCAGCAAGAAAGGTCGGCGGAAGGCGCGGATTTCTGGGGAGTCGCCCCCGCTGCGCCGGGCCGCTACCAGCGCAGGCAAACAGGCCCTACAGCAACTCCTCCAGCTCTTCCACACGCCGCGCGAACAGGCGCAATGTTTGCTCGATGGGCGCGGGGGTGGACATGTCCACGCCTGCGTCGGCGAGCGTCGGCAGCGGGAACTTTGAGCCGCCGCTCTTGAGGAAGCCAAGGTAAGGCCCCGTGTTTCCGGTGGCCAGCACCTGCTCGGACAAGCTCACCGCGGCAGACATGCCGGTGGCGTACTTGTAGACATAAAACGCCCCGTAAAAATGCGGGATGCGCAGGCATTCCAGCTCCAGTTCCGGGTCGATGGCGAACTCGGTTCCGAAATAGGCGTCCAGCAGTCCGCGGTACACCTGTTGGAACACGTCCAGCGTGAGCGCCTCGCCGCGCTCCTCGATTTCGTGGATGAGCTTCTCGAATTCGGCGAACATCGTCTGGCGGTAAACGGTCCCGCGGATGTCGTCGATCTGGCGGTTGATGAGATAAGCGCGCATTTTCGGGTCGGAGGTCTCTTCGAGCAAACGGTGCGTGAGCAGTTCCTCGTTGAAGGTCGAGGCCACTTCCGCCAGGAAAATCGGGTAATCGTAGGTCTGAAACTCCTGGTTGCGCATGGAGTACCACGAATGCATCGAGTGCCCCGCCTCGTGCGCGAGCGTGTAAACGTCGGGAAACACGTCCTCCTTGTAGTTCATCAGGATGAAGGGCGGTTTTCCGTAGCTGCTGGAGGAGAACGCCCCGGAGCGTTTGTTCTTGTTCTCATACCGGTCGCACCAGCGCTGGGAACGCATGCCGTCGGCCAGCACCCGGCAGTATTCCTCGCCAAGGGGAGAGAGCGCATCGATGACCTTGTCGATCGCGCCGTCGAAACTGATGTGCGTCTCGATGTCGGCGACGATCGGCACATAGGTGTCGTAGTGATGAATTTCCTCCAGTTTCAGCGCCTTCCGCCGCAGTTCGTAATAGTGGAAGAGCGGGGCGAGGTTGGCGCGCACGGTGGAGATCAAGTTGTCGTAGACGCTCACCGGAACGTCGTCCTGGAAAAGCGCCGCCTCGCGCGCCGACGGATAATTGCGCGCGCGCGCTCCGAACACGCCGGCCCGGACGGAACTGGCCAGCGTGGAAGCGAGCGTGAACCGGTGGTCGGCGAACTCCCGGTAGAACTGGTGAAACGCGGTTTTGCGCAACGCCGCATCGCGCTTGATGAGGAACGACGAAAAGGAACTCTGGCTGAGCTCCCGTTTCTGCCCCTTCTCGTCGGTGAGCATGCCGAATTTCATGTCCACGTTGGTAAGCTGGGTGAACGTCTCGCCGTGACCGGCGACGGCGGTCGCCCCGAGCGCCAGCAAGCGCTCCTCGCGTTCGCTCAACGTGTGCGGTTTCATCCGGCGCAGCTTGCGTAGCGGGACCTGCCACGGTTCCAGCACCGCATCGGCCATATACCGCTCGAAGGCAGCGTCGTCGAGCGCCTGGAGTTCCGGCAGGACGAAGGAGGACGATGCGCCGATAACAGTCAGCAGGTTTTGGAGCAGGCCTTCGCGGCGCAAATTCTCGGCGTTGGAACTGTCCTCGGCGTTCCGCAGCATCGCGAAATGATAGAGGCGTTCGATCTTCAGATTGAGCGCCTTGTCGAATTCCAACACGTCGCGCACGGTCTGTGCGGACTCGGCCACGCGCCCCTTGAAGGCTTCGATTGCCGGCCACAGCTCCTGGAGCGCGGCGAAGTCGGCCTGCCACGCCTCGTCGTTGGCATAGAGCAGCGAAAGATCCCACGTATCTTGCACGGGAACCTCCGCGCGGGTTGGAATGCGTCCGGGAGCGGAACCGTCGTCTTGGGCGAAAATGTTCAACATGAGGGGGATCATAGCGGAAACACGACGGCTACGCCAGAGTGGCGTTGGCCGGCCCTCTCAAACGGTCATTTTTTCCGCGACTTTTTCCTTGCCAGAAGCCGATTTTATTACGAGAGTCGCCCTCCCGTGGCTTGGAAATTGAGCCCGGAGCAGACTCGTTGGGGGTATAGCTCAGTTGGTAGAGCGTCTCGTTCGCAATGAGAAGGCCAGGGGTTCGAATCCCCTTACCTCCACCATTCCCGGCAACCCGGTGGTTTCACGACCATATGCGACATTAACGCACGTATTCCGCCTCTGTACTCGCCTGTGCGAGTGTGGTGGCCAGGTCGAAGTCCTCGATTGGGCAGATGCCGGCGGGCACGAATTCCAGCGTGGCTTCGACGCCGGATGAAAGCTCCGCGAGGATGCTCTTCCACGGAATCACGCCCTCGCGAAGGGTTGCAAAGGTAAGATCCGGGTTGCGGTTCTGGAGATGGACGTGCCGGATGAGATGTTTTTGGATCGCCAGTTGCTCCAGGGCGCTTTGCGCGGTGAAAACGGTGGGCTGATACAGCAACCCAACGTTGGGCAGGTCGAGTTCTTCGACAATGCACACGATGAGCCGCGCGTCATCCGCAAGCGATCCGTCGTGGGTTTCCAGCAGCACTTGGGTTTTGGAGAGGCGGTTCGCGAGAGCGTGAACCCGAGCCATGAACAGGGCGATGGCGCCGGTGTCGGAGGCGGCGATCTTCGATCCGGGAAAGAGCCGAAGGCTTTCAAATCCGAAGAACTGGATTCGCTCGGCCAAGACCTCCAGCTTCGCGGCGAACTCTGAATCGGAAGTCTCGGCGGGATTGAGATTGAGATAGGAACTCAGGATCTTCGGTGTGAGTCCATTCCGGACAAGGCTCTCGCGGATTTCAGCGGCGTCGCCGTCGAGATGCGGCTCGTAAATCTCAAGCCGGTCGAAGCCGGCGTCCGCGATGGGCGCGAGCAAGTCGACCAACCGGCGGGAAACCCTCATGGGTGTCCAGCGGGCAGGTTCCAGGGCAATGGTGTGAAGAAGGATATTCATGGTCAAGGAAGGGCCTTCGCAAGGGGCCAGTAAAGCCGCCGTCTTTTTGAGGCCTCAAAAGGATAAAAAAACGAAGGGACCAAACGAACCGGCTACCGCAACCGCGCCATGAGTTGCGCGGTCAATTCCTTGAACCGGTCGTATTGGTGCAGGACCGGAATGAGCGAGCCGTCCTCGTTGACGAGCCGCCCCTGGGCATCGAAATGGAGATCCTGGTCCGCCTTGGAAAGGCCCATGGTGTGGACTCGTCCATGGTTGTTCGCGAAGCAGCGGGAGCGGTCTTTCATCTGCACGTGGGCGAGGAAATTGTGGACTCCCTGATCCTGGACGCAGACGCGGTGCATCCATGGCGCATTGAAGAGATGGTCCAGCATCAGGTCGAGATATTCCATGATCGCAGGGACGGACCCCATGGTCGTTCCCGCGCAGGCAATCGGCTGGGAGGCGAGTTGCTGCGCGATCTCCTTGTTGAACGCCTGTTCGAGCATTTCGCGGTTCGCGTCGCTGGTTCCAAGCGAATAGCGCGTGTCCTCCAGATAGAAGCAGACGCCGGGTTCGTTGAAATCCCGAAACGGGTCGTCCTGAAAGTAAACGTCGCGCGCGTCGGTCAGCAACACGTTTTCATATTCCGAGCCGTGCTTTGCGAGGAAATCGTGGTAAACCACAAACCGCACGCACATCATGTTGAAGACATATTGGGCGATCCGTTTCTTGGCTTCGAGCGAGGGCAGGATGCGAAACAAGACCCGCCACAGCGGCCAGAGAAAGGTGAACGGGTTGTTCTTGCGGTAGTAGAAGTAGCGGAACGTCTCGACTTTGACTCCGCGCTCCCGCAGCGCCTGCAACTGGGATTCCGCCGCCCAGGTGACGAAAAATACGACGTCCCCGGTGAACCCCGCTTTCTTGAGCGACTCCAGAAACGGTTCGAGATCGATCGAGCCGGGGTCGAAAACCGCGGCGAGGATGGCATTGGGCTTACTCATGAGAATCTGACGGGCTGTCGTTGCGAATGCGTCCGAGAGCTTGCCTCGGCGAGCGGGAAGGTCAACGAAAATCGGCTTTTGAATCGGAACCACGGATTGCACGGGTGAACACGGATTCCCAATCTGAGACTCAGGCGCATACTTCAGATGAGGGTGTCAAACCTGCGGTTGGATGGGGCTTTTAGCCCGCTTTAGCCGGCATCCTGACGGCTTTTTTTGGGTGTGCGGTCAAATCTCGTGCGATGCCCACCGGCAGGGATGCCGGCGGGGACGGGACTGGAAGCGCGCGGCCATCCTCACAGAGACCAGACTGTCCGAAGCTCTTCCTCCTCTCTGTCTCCTCCGTGCCCACCTGTGGAATCCGTGGTTCCAATGATTCCGCTTTACAAAAAGCATGGGCGTGGCCATTGGTCGTAACCTCTTACCCATGAAAATCCTTGTCACCGGCGCGGCCGGTTTTATCGGCAGCCATCTCGTCGAGAAGCTTCTTTCCCTCGGACACGACGTGACCGGGATCGATAACTTTTCCCTCGGAACGCGCGCCAACATTGCGGGCGTCGCCCAAAATCCGGCCTTCCGGCTGATCGAAGCGGACCTGAACGTTCCCATATCGTACCGCGACCGGGTGCCGGAAGACATCGAGGCGGTCTGGCATCTGGCGGCCAACTCGGACATCTCCGCCGGCGTGGCCGATCCGCAAATCGACCTCCGCGACACGTTTCTGACGACTTTTCACGTGCTGGATCTGATTCGCCGGCGCGGCATCGGCAAACTGGCGTTTGCTTCCACCTCTGCGGTGTACGGGGCGCGCGATATGGCGATTACCGAAGACTCCGGCCCGATGTTTCCGATTTCCAATTACGGCGCGATGAAACTGGCGTCCGAGGGGGCGATCAGCGCGGCGGTTGAGAGCGGGCTGAAGGCGGCCTGCATCTTCCGGTTTCCCAACGTGATCGGCCCGCGCGCCACCCATGGCGCGCTGTATGACTTTTTGCGCAAGCTCAGAGCGACCCCGGACGAACTGCAAGTGCTCGGCGACGGCACTCAGCAAAAACCATATCTGCACGTGTCGGAACTGGTCGAAGCAATGCTCTTCATCTGGGAGCGCAACGTTTCCGGGATCAGTTATTTCAACATCGGCCCCGAGGATGACGGCGCCACGGTGCGTTTCATCGCCGAGACCGCGGTGCGCCTGGCCTCGCCGGGCGCGCGGATTTGCTACGGTGCGGGAAACAAGGGGTGGGTGGGGGATGTTCCGAAGTTCACCTACTCGGTGGAGAAGCTGAAGCACTACGGCTGGCAGCCCTCGCTCTCGTCTGCGGATGCGGTAACTCGGGCGCTTACCGAATTGGTCCGGGAGCAGAGCCGATGAAGCAGTTGGCAATCCTCGCCGGCGGAAAAGGAACGCGGCTGGCGGCGGTACTTGGGGACATTCCCAAACCGATGGCGCCGGTCGCCGGGCGTCCCGTTATCGAGCATCAAGTCGAGCTGGCGCGCGCCCATGGGTTTGACGAGGTGGTGGTCTTTGCGTGCTACCGCGCCGATGCGATCCAGCGGCATCTGGGCGACGGCAGTAACTGGGGGCTTCGGATTTCTTACGTCATCGAAGAACAGCCTCTCGGGACCGCCGGCGCCATTCTCGCGGGGCTCGACCGATTGGCGGAGCGCTTTGTGGTGGCCTACGGCGATACCGTGATCAACCTGGATCTTTCCGCGATGTACGCCGCGCATGTCGGGCGCAACGCCGACGCCACGCTCTTCGTCCATCCAAACGATCACCCACACGACTCCGACCTGGTCGAGATCGACGACGACAGCTGGGTGCGGGCGTTCCACCCGTATCCGCATCCGGAGGGCGCGTATTTCCGTAATTTGGTCAACGCGGCGCTCTACGTGGTGGAGAAAAAAAGCCTGGCCGCGTTCGCGCAACCCGGCACGAAGCTGGATTTCGGAAAGGACGTTTTTCCAGCCATGGCTCGACAGGGCGGGCGTCTGTTTGGGTATCGCGCCACGGGATACATCAAGGACATGGGAACGCCGGAACGGCTGGCGCGCGTGGAGCGGGACTGGAACAGCGGTCTCATCGCAGAACGCGGCGGGGGGCGTCCCAGCCGCGCGGTCTTTCTCGACCGGGACGGCGTGCTGAACGAGGAGGTCAATCGCGTCAGCCACCCCGACCAACTGCGGCTCATTCCGGGTGTCGCGGACGCCGTGCGCGAGTTGAACCGGGGCGGTTTCCTGACAATCGTCATCACCAATCAGCCGGTCATTGCGCGCGGGGATTGCACGGAGGCCGAACTGCGGATCATCCACAACAAGCTCGAAACGCTGCTGGGGGCGGAGGGCGCGTTCCTGAACGATATCCGCTACTGTCCGCATCACCCCGACAAAGGTTTTCCCGGAGAACGCCCGGAACTGAAAATGGAGTGCCGATGCCGCAAACCGGCTCCCGGGCTGATTCTCGATGCGGCTGCGGACTGGGGAATCGACCTCTCCCGTTCGTGGTTCATTGGGGACACCACGGCGGACATCCGCGCCGCGCACAATGCCGGGCTCCGCTCGGTTCTGCTCCACACGGGGCACGGCGGTTCAGACGCGAAATACCCCGACCGGGCGGATGCCGAATTCGACACGCTCAAAGAAGCGGCAGAGTTCGTGCTGCGTCAACGTTGACATGCCTGCGCATTCCGATATGAAAGGTGAAAAAACCGCCATATGATTATCAGCAGAACCCCGCTGCGAATGAGCTTTGCCGGCGGCGGCAGCGATCTCCCATCCTTTTATCGGCGCCATGGCGGAGCCGTGCTTTCCACGGCCATCGACAAGTCGGTGTACGTCACGGTAAGCGAAAAGTTCGACCATGCGGTGAGGGTCAGCTACTCGCAGACCGAGGAAGTGGAATCGGTGAACGACGTGCGCCATCCGCTGGTGCGCGAGGCAATGCGCATGCTGCACCTCAGCGGCGGAATCGAGATCACGTCGGTGGCGGACATTCCGTCGCGCGGCACGGGTCTGGGTTCGTCGAGTTCGTTCACCGTCGGACTGCTGCACGCGCTTCATGCGTTCCAAGGGCGGTATGTCTCAGCGGACGAGTTGGGCGCGCAAGCCTGTGAAATCGAAATCGAGCGCTGCGGGGAGCCGATCGGCAAGCAGGACCAGTATGCGGCAGCCTTCGGCGGGCTTAATTTCATTCGGTTCAACCCGGACGAAACCGTCTGCGTGGAACCTGTCATCTGCCCCAGGGAAACGCTGCGGCGGCTTGAGCAGGAGCTTCTTGTCTTTTACACCGGCATCACGCGGAGCGCATCCGCGATTCTCGCGGAACAGAACAAGGCGGTCGGCGGCGCGGGGGACAAGGAGAACGTGATGAAGGCGATGGTCAAGCTGGCCTACGATCTGCGGTCCGAATTCCAGCGCAACAGCATTTGCAGCTTCGGCGATATTCTCCACGAAAGCTGGATGCTCAAGAAAAGCATCACCGGCGGAATTTCCAGTTCGGAGATCGACATTTGGTACGAAAAGGCGCGCAAAGCCGGGGCGCGTGGAGGCAAGATTCTCGGCGCCGGCAGCGGCGGGTTCATGATTTTCAGCGCCCCGCAGGAACGCCACGACAACATCCGCCACGCTCTCTCCGACATGCGCGAGGTGAAATTCGGTTTTGAACCGCAAGGCAGCCGGATCATCTTTGTTCACAGTTGAAACCGCCGATTTCGCAGATGAACGCAGATTTTTTAAGCGGACTGCTATCTCCAGAGATCGGGCAGCTCTGCACGGGTTTTTCTGCGTGTACGCGGTTCGCTTCCGAAATAGCGGAGCGCTCTCTTGGCTGTCATCCTGAGACTTCGAACCAGCCAATGAACCTGCCGGTTGCAGACAGGCATTCAGCGCCAATGGCGCGGCCCCATCCCAGCCTAGTATCCTGTAACACGATAACTTTCGCCTTACTGGAGTGGCGATGGAGCCGAGTGGGGCTTCCGATAAGCGCGTCAGCGTCTTGGAGTGCGGGCAGTCCTCTGCCGCTTTC
>Ga0316221_1002537_pt1 | contig 16248 bp, 12 predicted proteins | sample TBH18007metaG_FD_206003 | JGI IMG/M metagenome (GOLD analysis project Ga0316221, IMG submission 206003) | Freshwater microbial communities from Trout Bog Lake, Wisconsin, USA - TBH18007 | ecosystem: Environmental > Aquatic > Freshwater > Lake > Hypolimnion/Profundal zone | place: USA: Wisconsin... | reverse complement strand
TATAGAATAATGTTTTATAAAAATAATGTTGAGTAAGGCATTAATTCCTTAAAGGGAAAAATGTCGGGCAAAGATAGGGATAACCGCAATGTCCGCAAACGCAATAAAGCGGCTGATACCATTTATTTATTTTGAATATCTGTCGCATTCAAAATATTGCCTGCTTGAGATTCCATTATCAGACTCTATAATCATCTGATGTTTAGCGTGTGAATTCGGGAGTGCATAAATTAAAAAAGGGGTTCGTATGAACCCCTTCAATCTTTTACTTGATTACGTTTCTACAAAAGAAAGAGGCTTTACCAAGTCTATATGTTGCAAATTTAAAATAAAATCTCGAAATTGCCAAGCATGAAAATTGAATTAAGGCACAAGTATTTATCTAGTCCGAGATACAATAGGTATTTAACAGCAACGGCTATTGATAAAAACAGAGCAAAAAGGTTATACAATGCGAATATTAGATTAGCACAAGCATTTCATCCTATCTTATCCCAATTTGAAGTTGTCTTAAGAAATAGCCTCAATATAAAGTTATCTGCGTTTTTCGCAGATCCAGATTGGATCATTAATCAAAAAACAGGATTTATGCGCAGTCCCACTTTACGGGCATCCCATTTCTTTTTGAAAAGCTGCATTCAAAAAAGTGAGCATAAATTGGCCGCAAGATTAATACCTGTAACAAGTGGAAAAATAATTTCAGATCAAACTTTTGGTTTTTGGTTGGCGTTTTTCCTGTCACATCATTACTCACTAGTCAGAGGGCAGCCGATTCATATATTTGCTCATAAACCATCGACAGATGACAGGGCAAGTATTTATTCTAAGCTTGATGAAATAAGATCTTTCAGAAATAGGGTTAATCATTGTGAGCCAATATGCTTTAATGGTCATACAATTGATTGCTCAGATGCTTTGAATATAAGAGCAAAAATATATAGCCTGATTGAATGGATCGATCCAGAATTAATTTCATTTTTCGCGGAAATTGATAATATCCAAAGTAAGGTTAACCAGATAATGAACATATAAAAGGGTGCAAGTAGAAAGCCAGGCTGGTTCTAATAGCTGCTTTTTAGTACTGAACATTAATAAATGAGTATAACGTTTTGATTTTCATCGTTATAATTTGAATTGCAACAATATTTAATAAAAAAACTGTGCTGCACATCGCAATGTTCAACAGTTTGAATTAATTTGGCATAATGAAGATATTCACAGCGGCACAGATACGTGCATGTGACGCATACACTATCAAGGCATCGGCCATGCACTCTGCCGACCTCATGGAACGTGCTGCCACCAAATGCTTTGCCTGGATAAAAGATAACTTCCACCGCGATACCCTGTTCGTAGTGCTGTGCGGCACCGGCAATAATGGCGGCGATGGGCTGGCCATCACCCGTATGCTGCACCAGAGAGGATATGGCGTAAAGGCATTCCTGCTGCTGTTCAGTAAAGAGCTGTCACCCGACTGCCAGGCCAACCTTACCCGGCTACAGGCTATAGATAAAGACATTGCGGGCATTGTGTACCCCGATACTTTTATCACAGACATACCTGCCAATATTGTGATCGTAGATGCCATTCTGGGTACCGGCCTCAGCCGCCCCGCCAGCGGATGGATAGCGTCTTTCATCAACCAGATATGCAAGCTGCCGAATAAAAAAATAGCCATAGACATACCCAGCGGCCTGCCCGCAGATGTATTGCCTGATGCCGACTCGGCGGTGATGAAAGTACATGACACGCTGAGCTTTCAATTCTATAAGCGTACTTTTCTACATGCAGAGTCTGCCCCCTATGCCGGCAACATACACATACTGGATATAGGGCTGGAGAAAACGTTTATCAACGCCACACACTCGCAATACAAAACCACCGAGGCAGATGATATAGCGGCCATATACAAACCCCGCTCGCCCTTCGGGCATAAAGGTACTTATGGCCATGCTATGCTGATAGGCGGCAGCTATGGCAAGGCCGGATCCATAACCCTCAGCTCAAAAGCCGCGCTACGCGCGGGTGCGGGGCTGGTGACCGCACTGCTGCCTGCCTGCGGCTACAATACCATACAGGCCAATGTACCGGAGGCAATGTGTATCACCAGCGGAGAGCGCCATATAGAAAAGATAGAAGGCTGGGAAAAGATGCAGGCAACAGGCGTAGGACCCGGCATGGGTACAGACCCAAAAACGGCAGCCGCACTGGCAGCTTTTATAGATGCCTGCAAAACACCCGTAGTAGTAGACGCAGATGCACTGAACCTCATAGCGAGGCAACAGGACCTGCTGGCCAAACTACCGAAGGGATCTGTACTGACACCACACCCCAAAGAATTTGCGCGGCTGTTTTGCGAGAACACCAACAGCATGATACAGCTGGACCATGCGCGCATACAGGCCATGCGCTACAATATCAATATTGTATTGAAGGGCCATCATACAGTGATAGTGACGGGCGAAGGCGATTGCTGGTATAATATGACAGGCAATGCAGGCATGGCCACAGCCGGGGCAGGCGATGTGCTTACAGGCATCATCACCGGGCTGATAGCGCAGGGCTACGAGCCGCACGATGCCGCTATAATGGGCGTGTACCTGCACGGCCTGGCAGGCGATATTGCAGCAAAAGAAAATTCGGAGGAAGCGCTGATAGCAGGTGATATTATTGGCTGCCTGGGGAAAGCATTTTTGACGATGAGGTAGAAGCATGTTGTTTTGCGTTTGTTTCGCGCAAAGGCCGCTAAGGTGTGAGCAATTGCATTTTAAAAATCATTCCACCATTTCAAGGTTTGTTGTGTTCATCGCTCGCGTAATAGGGCAATGCCCTATTTTAAGGGATTTTGCCCTTTCAGGGCGTGTGGATTGTGGGGTATGGTTACGCCCTGAAAGGACATTTTTAACTTTTCGTACAACAGCCATAGTATTGCTTTTCATGGTTTTACTAACCATATTAGGGACGGTATAGGAGACGTTTTGATGTTGATGGGCTACGCCCGCTTTTTAGATTGCCGTCTTGTCACGGCGGGACAGTCCGGCGGCGGACTGCCGGATAGGGGTTTATTGAAGGCTATTTGCCCGAGGCGGGGGGCTGTTTGATTGTTCCCATATTGCTTATCCTTTAATGATTTTCTTTACTACCTGATTGCCCGTAGAATTAGTTATGTGTGCCATATACACCCCATTTGGCAAGCTACTAATATCAATCTGCTGCCTGTTAGTGCCGACATTTGCACGATATACTTCTTTGCCCACAACATCATAAATAACTATCGTTGTTCCCTTTGCATTTTCTATAGTAAAAATTCCGCTTGTAGGGTTGGGGTAAATCAGAAAACGCTCTGCATTTAATACTGGCGTACCCGCAGGAGCAACAAATACAGTCACGGTATCCCTCGTCACGTTTCCGCATAAATCCATTTCTACTATATAGCTTGTGGTCGTATCAGGCCGCACCCATATGCCACCACTATAGCCTATTGGCGTGGTGCTGCCCTGAATATACCATGTATTTGGCATACCTTCTTCACTTGTGCCTATATGCACACTATCGCCCACGCCTATTACCATATCAGACCCGGCACTGGCTACTGCATCACTTTCTATTACGCTTATATCGTCAACTAAATATAACGATAAATTATTGCCAGTATTTGGTAGTTTAATTACAGCATCAGTATGCGCTTTATCAAAGAAATTACCTATTGTGATAAATCTTTCATTTCCTATTGCAGTATAACTACCTTGTACTTTTACCCAATTAAGTGTGTCGTTGATTACAGTATTTTCGACAACCTGCGGAGTGAAGAGCGTTTGTGGAGCAGCACATCCCACACTATCTTGTCCAGTATCTATACTGCCATCATCAACATAAGCGCCTATATGGCTTATTGCATATTCTGAACCTTGTTCGAGTGTTATGTAAAAAGTAACACAATAACTTTTTCCAGCAATGAGTGAAGTATAAAGTCGCCCTTGTAAATAATCTCTATAGTAAGGAAACGTAAAACTTTCATCAAAATACATCATTACTTGTGCCATTCCATTGCCTGTGCGTGGATAATGATTGTACCCTCCCCCCATTGGAATACCAACATATCCGCCACTTCCTGCACAAGAATTACAATATTCAGGAGAACATATTGGATCAACACTAAAAGTATCAATCGGGCTCCATTTTTTTGCAAATTTTATTTGATCATAATTATACGGACACTCCGAATATTGTTCAAGGCTTGGATTAAGAACATAATTCACCTGCGCTTGTGTTTTGGGGCAAGCACAGATGAATAATACTATTAGCATCAATCGTTTCACTCAATTACAAATTTAAGATTAAATACATTACCGTTACTATCAGTCAGCTGCAACAAATATAAGCCGGGAGTTGCGTTTGCATAATGCGAGTGGCAACACCCCTCGGCGCGATGTGATTTTGTTAATCGGGCGTAATAGGGTGAGCCCCTATTCTACGTGATATAGCCTTTCAGGCGTAAAAGCCGGACATAAAAAAGGAGCCGCTATGCGGCTCCTTTTCAAGTATTTATTTTCTTTAAGAAAGATACTATTCGCTGCTATCGCCGTTGGCGTGCCAGCTCTTCATACTGTTGCAATCCCTGTATTCGGGGGCTATCCATAGGTAGAAGGTAGGTAGTTTTGATTTCACCCACTGGTCCATCTTCAGTGTTTTTTTCTGCACCAGCGCTACTTCCTGCAGCCTGCTGTAATCGTCCCTGAGATTGGCCTTGTGCGGCGTAGTGCGGGTTCGCAGGTATACAATGCGGCACGACTTATCATGCGCATCTGTAAGAAAGATGTGGGGTGCCGAATAATCGCCCTGCTTCATGGTATCGAGCATGAGGACCATGGCGCCATCCAGCTTGGTCATATCCAGCGATGTGTTGCCAGTGTTAGGGTCTGCGATCATACCACCCGTGCGCTTTGCAGCTTCATCAGTTGAGTACCTGCCTACGGCTTCGGGGAAAGTCATTTTGCCGGTCACCACCAGGTTGCGGATGCTATCGAGACGGGTAAGAGCGGTTTGGATATCTATTGATGTTACTTCGGGTTTGATCAGTATATGCCTGATATCTGCCTCATCGCCCTTGCGTTGTATCATCTGTATAATATGGTAGCCGAATTTCGTTTTGATGATAGGCGATATATCGCCATTCTGCAACTTAAAGGTAGCGGCTACAAACTCTGGCGCCCATGAGCCGTTGCGGGTAACACCATCATACCTGCCACCATTATCCCGGCTGCCGGGATCATCACTGTTTATCGCGGCTGCATGTTCAAAAGAAATGGTGCCGTCTGCTATCTGCTTGCGTATACCTTCCAGGCGCTGGTAGGCATAGTCACTCATTTCCTTGCTCACAGGCGGGTCTATCACTATCTGGCCTACTTCTACAGTAGCCGGGAAGAATGGTAAACTATCCACGGGTATCTTATTAAAAAAGGCATCGACCTCGGCAGGCGATATTTTTACATTCTCCAAGATAGTGCCTTGTAATTTCTCAGATACCATCTGGTCCCTGATCAGTTCCCTGTTCTCTTCTTTTATCTGGTATATTGTTTTGCCCGACATCTGCTCCAGCTTTTCTTTAGAGCCATAGAGCTGCACAAAGTACCGGAGCCTGTTATCTATCTGTCCTTCCACATCTTCGTCATTCACCATTACGCTGTCTCGTTCAGCCTGCTCCAGCAGCATTTTTTGCAATATTTTTTGTTGCAGTATGTAGCATTTCATACTGTCATTGATGGTAGGGTTCTGCTGTTTTGCCTGCAAGAGGTCTATTTCCAGCTCAGACTGGAGGATAATGCGGTTTTTGCCAACAACAGCTATGATCTTATCCGCACTTTGCTGGGCAAGCACCGAATAGCTGTACGACAACAAAACCGACAACAGCAGTACTTTTACCGATCCCGGTATTAAGTTTTTTATATTGCAACTCATGGTATAATATGAGAATATGTATGAATGAAGAGCAAAAATAGCCTTTTTAGCTCCTTATCCGAACTAAACTGCATATTTTAACTTTTATTGTTTGCCGGTTGGCATATAGGAGTATAAGGTAAATAAGCGAGATCGCAGACGGCAAACAAATATAAAACACCAACAATCCAAAATAAACAGTCATACCTGCAAAAACATGGAGTGCATTAACAATTGGTAAAGAAAAAAGAGTGAGTGTCCGATCATGCACAATTCACTTTACTGAGCTTTTGTGCTTTTATCGTTATAAAAATCGGCCTTAACCGGCACCAACGGGTGAGCCACCTTCCATTGCAGGAAACGGGCTATGGCCCCTTCATGAAAAGTGTTCCAGGCAGTATACTCATTTACATTTCCTGCCTTGCCAAATAGCCATTCGTTATACACATCAAAGTAGCCATTGCGTACCAGGCCATCGAGGTAACGAAATAACGAGCAGGGATATTTCTGATCGTTTTCGGGGAACCAGTCAATAAGAAAACGCGCCCTGAGCATGGTGAGGTTTTCGGCATTATTACCGTCTATCATTACGGCAAATAACGGTGCGTATGTAACGTTTACCAGTTCCTTAAAATCATGTGCCGCAGGCCGATTTTTTGTTTTATTATTTTGCGACAAGTATGTATTTGCACTATTGTCTGACATCTTTTTATAACCATCGAACAATAGTTTTTTGAGTCCGTCATCTAATAGTGTATCGTGCTGCATATCGAGGTATATCTCTCCGTATATTAGTCCCCAAAACACATCGCCGGAACGAAGGTACACACATGCGGCACTGTAGTATGATGGCACATATAGAGGATCAGCTTCAATTCCCGATAACCAATACCGGAGGGCATTCCCGGTGTCACTCCCCTGCTCCGCGATCTTTGCAGCCTCGTCATACAACATGCCGGAACCGGGAAAAAGTGTGTAGCCTTTTTTTATTGTTGCACGCGCATCCCTTGTCTTATTTTCTGTGGCCTGCACTACTGCGAGGATCTCGAAATATGCCGCGTCGTGCGCTGCGTTTGCAGGAGCAGCAAGTAATGTTTCTTCCGCGTCTTTATCATTGCCCTCCAGGTGCTGCGCCTTGCCCAATGCCTCATATATCATGCCGTTGCCCGGCTCCCGCAACAGCACATGTTTGTATGCAATAGCGGCTTCGTGATAATTCTTCATTGCCATATACTCCTGTGCCTGCCGGTACATTTCTCCCGTCTCGGGTGAGGCCCATTTTCCTTGTGCTACAGACTGCGCCGGGGCCAAGGCAAGGGCGCAAAACAAGATGGGCATTATTTTATGCAGGATGGTCATTATTTGCGAAAATACATTTTTATATTCCTTAGTGGCAAGGTCTTTATCTGATTGTTACTGATCATTATCACCAAAAGAGTAGTTGTCCTTTTCCTAACTTTGAGAAGAATTTGAATTATGGGCAAAATAACGAACATCGGTGTAATGACATCCGGCGGCGACAGCCCCGGTATGAATGCTGCTATAAGGGCAGTGGTGCGCACAGGTGTATACAACGGCATAGACATTTATGGCATACGCAGAGGCTACCAGGGAATGATTGAAGGCGATATTTTTAAAATGAAAACAACTGATGTAGCCAATATCATACAAAGAGGTGGCACCATCCTGAAAACCGCCCGCAGCAAGGAATTCAGCACCAATGAAGGAATGCGGAAGGCTTATGAACAATTGCAAAGCCATGGCATAGAGGCGCTGGTACTTATAGGCGGCGATGGCACATTCCGGGGCGCAGTGCAATTTTTTGAACAGCACAATATGCCCGCGATCGGGATACCATGTACCATAGACAAAGACATCAATGGCACCGACTTCACGATCGGGTTTGATACAGCAGTGAACACAGCCGTTGAAGCAATAGATAAGATACGCGATACGGCAGACGCGCACAACAGGCTTTTTATAGTGGAAGTGATGGGCAGGGATGCTGGCTATATAGCGCTGAACAGCGGACTGGCCTGTGGCGCAGAAGACATACTGATACCCGAGCAGGCAACCAATATTGCCGAGGTACTGGAGCGGATAGGCAATGATGAAAGAAGAAAAAAGAATGTGCACATTATAGTGGTAGCTGAAGGAGAACACTTCGGCAATGCACATGAGCTGCGGTCTGGCATTTCGCAGCAATTTCCGGAGATGGACATCCGGTTATGCGTTTTGGGGCACATCCAGCGTGGTGGCTCCCCCTCTTATTCCGATCGTGTATTGGCCAGCCGCCTGGGGTATGCTGCCGTAAACGCATTGCTTAGCGGCAAAACACAATTCATGGCCGGGGTGGTCAATAATGAGATCGCATTTACCCCATTTACGCAAGTGATCAAGGGCGATGGAATGATCAAACATGATATGCTGGAAATGATACGCGTACTCTCTATTTGACATAATTTATTGTCTTATATCAATACATAAAACGCCAGTCCTTGTAAAAATCATTGAATTTGTGAAGGGCGTAAACATATTGCGAATGAAAAAATAATGAAATTTGTTTTAATTTCTTGAATAATTTTTTGCTTTTGAAATATCTTTTTTACCTTTACCCTATATTGTTGATTTTTTTAACGACCTGTAAACAGATTAATATTTTAGAACATTACTATCGTTCCGGTGAAGAAGTGAAGTGTGGAGCTGTTGAAAATAACCCGTTTACCCTTGTTGAAGTAAGCTGAAATAACTTTTATAACAACAAAACAGTAACCAAGTAAATCGTAGATTATTTGCTTAGTTTTAGGTTTTAAAATCTATTTTTAAATTTTAAAAATGCCGGACATGTCCTTGAAAAGAGCGATTATCACTACTTCTATATTACTTCCTTCATTTTTATCATCATTAAGTAGCAATGCGCAGTCCGGTTACGATTCCCGCTATAATGCGGTGATCCCTTATAACCATCGTACACTGGAAGCCCCTCCGGGAATGATCTATATACCGGGCGGATCTAGCACTATAAAATACGATCAATCATCCTCCGATTCTAACGCATTGAAGAAAGTGAGCCTTACCTCTTTCTTCATGGATAAAACAGAAACCACCAACCAGCAATACAGGAACTTTACCGATTGGGTCATTGATTCTATTGCCATTGTGAAGTACCTGAAGGACGATGACCTGTTCCTTAAAGATGACAATGACACTACTGCCACCGCTACTGCAACACCAGTGGATACCACAGCAAAAGTAACGGACACCTCAGTACATACTGCTGTCGTAATTCCGCCTGCTCCGGGTGTTACAGACACATCTATACATACCGCAGCAGCCACTGTAGATACTAATGTGGCTTCCAAAAAACGCATCAACTGGGCTAAGGTGGACCACGATAAAATATTTGACCCGTCTAATACCGACTACCACACTAAATTATTGCCCCTGCTGGATGAGAACGGCAACATCAAGAAAGATGCCTACGTTTTCTCCTATACTTACACCAAAGTATTCGGCACCACTAACCTGAAAAACAATAAAAAAAGCGAGCGAAAGACAGTACCTGTAAATATATATCCTGATGAGGCTGTATGGGCGCAAGACCTGCCCAATTCACAGACTGAAATGTACGTTGAGAACTACTTTAAAGCACAACCTTTCGATGATTATCCTGTTGTGGGCGTAAACTGGGCGCAGGCAAGCGCTTTTGCTTACTGGCGCAGCATCACAGCCGGGTCTTATTCTTTTATGCCCGAGTATATGGATATGTACCACCTCACCTATACCCTGCCCTCTGAAGCGCAATGGGTATATGCGGCACAGGGGTTTTATGACTATATAGTAGCGAGCGATACAGTAGCTGATACCATCCCTAAACTGCCCTCAGACAGCTTGGTGGTTGTTCATGATTTTTCCGATTCGGCTGTAAAAGCTCAAGCTGAAGCTAGGCGAGTTTCGGACAGCACTGCTGTTGCGCAAAGAGCGGCAAGAGCAGAGCAGCGCAAATCAGATAAGAAGTTCAATTACTACATTGCCGACTACCTCAATTTTGGTAAGTATGGCGGCAAATACGGACAAGGCCAGCCACAGGGTGGCGTAGCAAGCAGCGATACGGCATTTGGTGATGATACACCCGTGATAGACAGCTCGCCTGTTCACTTTGACAAGTTTGGCATGTTGTCGAACTTCAAGCAGGATGAAGGCGATTACTGGGAAGATGGCGCTGCACTCAGCACCCCTTCTATGTCTTTTGCACCTAATGAATTTGGCCTTTATAATATGGAAGGTAATGTATCAGAATGGGTAATGGATGCTTACAGCCCATCGGTATACAGCTTTGTATCAGACCTTAACCCTGTGTTGCTTTATGACGCAGACTCATCAGACGTGGAAGCTATGAAGCGTAAAGTGATACGTGGCGGCTCGTTCATGAGCAATGCCCGCGCCCTCAACCCGTATTATCGCGATGTAGAATTGCAGAACGTAGCGCATTGCTACCTCGGCTTCAGGTGCGTGATGCAGGCCCCCGAGATCCTGCACAAGAATGTGTCTACCCGCAACAGGACAGTTAAGGGCAACCGGATAAAAAACAGGATATTCCCTGAACTGCATTTACAGGAGATACATTAATTAAGTACTCACACTAACCAATAAAAACTGACCACTTTTCTAATAATCACAATTACTAACCAAAAGCAAAATTCACAAACTAAAAAAAAATGTAAACTATGAGCAGTAATCCGCAAGCAAAAAAGAAAATCGGCCTCAATACCGTGATCTCCTGGGGCGCAAGTGTGGTAATCATTGGTTTGATGTTTAAGATCCTTCACTTACCCGGTGGAGAGTGGCTGATCGCAATCGGGCTTATTACAGAAGCATTCCTCTTCTTCATCCTCGGTGTGGCTTCCATGACCGTAGAAGAAACAACCTCGCATGAGCATAAAGCATCAGGACTTGATGACCTGCTGGCAACTGCTATATCTCCCGCCGTAATACAGAAGTTAAGTGCAGGTTTCGCACAGTTCAACAAAACTGTGGAGTCTGTAAACCAGGTAGCCGGTTCTTTTAATGTAACGCAGGCGCTGATCAAAGAAATAGAAACAGCATCAGGCGATGTAAAGAAATTCCGCGAAAATATGGCATCAGTAGCATCGGGCTTTGATGGCTTTAATAAATCAATGAGCGCAATGTCGCAGATGTCTGCTTCATCACAGAACATGTTAAAAGACTTTGAGTCTGCGGGAGCGGGCATGAAGGCATTTGCCAAGAACATGACCGACATGAACAGCAACTTCGACCAGTTCACAAAAACATTGTCTGCTATCAACCAGATGACCACATCTTCTGCTAATATGCTGAAAGAATTTGAAGCCGCTACGCAGAACATGAAGTCGTACAACAAGAACCTGACCGATCTGAGCAAGGTTTATGCTGCACAGTTGGAAGCGTTCAAACGATAGTACATTAAACTAACCTCATTATATTAATCAGCCTGTGTGCCGGCTACGGTACGGGCTAATTGAAAACAACTTAAAACAACTAACTCATGGCATCTTTAAAAGAAACGCCCCGGCAAAAGATGATGGGGATCTTGTACCTGGTGCTGCTTGGTATTGCAGCCACCACGGTAACGGACCGTGTGCTTGACGCTTTCAGGAACCTGACAGTAAGCCTCGAGACCTCCACATCTAATGTACAGAGCACAGTTAATAATACATTCGCCTCATTTGAAGCTACCAAGCTGAAAAATGAGCCGGAACGCGCACGCCCGGTATATGAAAAGGCAACGCAAGTAAGGCAATACGCAGCAGACCTTGATAAGTACATCAATGAAACCAAAGCTTTACTTTATGAAAAAGGTGGAGGCGTTGATGAAGCTACCGGTGACGTAAAACAACGCGCTGATGTGGACCTGGCCCCGCGCATAATGTTGCACCAAGGAAAAGCAGCAGAACTAAAAAAGCGCATCGAAGATACCCGCATAAAGATATTCAACATACTGGGCCCGAAAGATACTGCCGGTATGAAACTGGCGCTGAATGCACAGGATCCTCCCAAGAAAAATGGCATCGGTACTACATGGGAAGATGATAACTTCGGTGATGGTATACCATTGACAGCGGCTATAACAGCCCTGACCAAGATACAGGCCGATCTGAAGAATACAGAAGCCGACGTGATCAAAAAGATACTGGGCGAAGCCGATAAGGCAGTGATCAACCTCGATAAATTTGAAGCTGTGGCAGTAGCACCTTCTTCTTATGTACTCGTAGGCCAGCAATACCAGGCGCAGGTGTTCTTAACCGCGTTCGACTCTAAAACACAGCCGGAAATAACCGTGGGAGGCCAGAAGCTGAACGTGGTGGACGGCAAAGGTATGTATACCGTAGCGGCAACATCAGAAGGCGAAAAGAAATGGTCGGGCACTATACGTGTGAAGAAAACAGACGGTACAACATCTGAGTACCAGCTGCCTGAGCAGTCTTACACTGTGGCAAGGCCATCGGCCTCTGTTACTGCCGATAAGATGAACGTACTGTACATTGGCGTAGACAACCCCGTGAGCGTGGCAGCAGCAGGCTTCCCTAAAGACAAGATCAGGGCAAGCATCAGCTCCGGTACCATGACCGGCAGCAACGGCACTTACAATGTGAAAGTGACCACACGCGGCAATGTTAAGATCAATGTGACCGGCGACCTCGGCGGTGGCAAAACAGCGGTGCTGGGCAGCGCGGAATTCCGTGTAAAACCTATCCCGCCACCACACGTGAAGTTTGCCAACAAAGGCGGCGGCGCACTGGCTACAGCAGCTATGAAAGCACAAACAAGGATATTTGCTATACTGGAAGATTTTGATTTTGATGCTAAGTTCAACATCAATCACTTCACCATGTTCATCAGCAAGCCAAGAAGCGATATACAGAAATACGAATCAAACAGCAATGAATTTACTCCTGAAATGAAGGGGGCAATGAACGGCATAGTACCCGGCACACGTGTCACATTCGACTTTGTATTCGCTACAGGGCCAGACGGATTGAAGAGGTCACTTGACCCGATCATTTTTACGGCTAATTAATTGTAGCATTTTAAGTCTTACTATTATGAAACAGAAAATCATACTTGCACTTATAGTACTCATCCCATTCGGGATGAGTACTGTACTGCAAGCGCAGAGCACGCATAAGAAGAAGAAAAAGAAAAGCCATACCGCGGCCCCGGCAGCAGATACCACTGCTACCACTGTAGCGCCCCCCCCGCCGATAGACACTACGCCTAAACAGCCCCTGGTGATCATCCCGGCCGACGCAATAGATACGTCGCACCTGCTCTCTGACGGGCTGGTGGCTGATACCAGCTACCTGGCTTATACTAACTTCGTTATGGATAGTACCCGCCCTGTGGATGGTTTTTATAAGATACCTATGCTGAGGGGCGCAAAACCCTTTCCGCTGCCGGTAGAGAACAAATACAACATCACCTTCTACAAGCGTATCTGGCGCGTACTGGACCTTACCGACTCTGTGAACAGGATATTCGCGGTACCGGGCGAAACGCTGATGAGCATCATCATGGATGCCATCAAAGCCGATAAGATCATTGCCTATGCCGATGAAGGATTTAAAAGCAGGATGAGCTATTCAAAAGTATTGCGCTCTTTATCAGACAGCACGATAGTAACCGACCTTGACTCGCTGACCGGCGACCCGATAGGCTCTCACTCTGTGTTCAACCCCTTCAATCCGGATTCTATCACCAAGCTGGAGATCAAAGAAGACTACTATTTTGATAAAGTAAGGGGCCGCCTCATCAACCAGATCGTGAGCATTGCGCCTATAAAGAAAGTAAAGTCGAGCGCGGGCGATGTGATCGGTGAGCAACACCCCTTCTACCTGTACTTTAACCAATGCCGCGTGCCATTTGCCGGCAGGGAGGCTTATGACACGCAGCGAGATGTATATGGCATCAGCTATGACGACCTGTTCATGCAGGGCAACTTTAAGACACTGATCGTAAAAGAATCAAACCCTGCCGACCTGCGCATAAGGGACAAATACCCTAATGATGAAGACAAGCAGAAACAGGAAGCTCAGCGCATTGAAAATGAACTGAACAATTACAAAAAGAATTTGTGGAAGTATTAACTATAATCTAAATTGCACTAAATAATTGCGTATGAAAAGCAAAATTATTCTCTTATCACTATGTATTGCCGCCTGTTTCAGCTCACAAGCACAGGTAAGACTGGATCCGTTCTATCCATATAGCAAATGGACATTTGGTCTGGGTGTGGGCTACAGCGAATTGTACGGAGACCTCTCCCAATCGAACTCACAACCTGTGCTCCATATGCACCTGGACCGCAACGCCAATGAATGGGTGAACTACGGACTGGAAGTGCAGCATGGTGCAGTAGCTTCGTATGAGCCGCAAAACCACTGGACCAGCGGCCTGAGCGTGAACAACCAATACACTGCGGCCTCGCTGAATGCCAAGGTGTGCCTGGGTGAATTGTTCAACCACCCTACCAACTTTTTCACGAAGACGATCTTTGGTATCTACGTAGGTGTAGGTGCAGGGTATATGTTCAACAACCTGTCGAACGTAACGCTGAAATTCAAGCACCAGGATGTTGCCGACATCACAACGTACAGCCCGTCAAGTATCAAAACTACGAGCAACAACGCATACATCCCCTTCATCACGGGGATCAACCTGCACCTGACGAGGAGAGTAATGTTTAACGTGAACTACGAGTTCTGCTATGCGTTCTCTGATTATGTGGATGGTTATAATTTCCCTGCTCCTGTTGCCCATAACCAGTACAACGATATGTTCTCTGTGCTCAGCTTCGGCCTCGACTTTTACGTAGGTAAGATCGGTGGCAAGAGGAACTCTAATTACAGGACAAGGCACAACTAATACTACCTTCTTTTTTTGATAAAAAACAGCCCTGCACCTGCGGGGCTGTTTTGTGTAGTGACAACAACCTCTACCCTAAATGGAGCCAGAACCGCTCCATTATTTTCAAAATTCACCGTGCTATTCACAAGGTGTTACTAAATAAAATTGCTATTCCCGGCAAACGTTATCTACTTTGTATGCCTGATCTGTATTCGGGCAATTTTTATAATGAGGATAACTATTATCGCGCTTGCTTTTATTGCACTCCCCACATCTGCCTTTGCACAAAAGACATTCAAAGCCGGGTGGAATACGTATAACACAGGCACCCTCACACACGAGTACACTTACAACTACAGCACTACAGACAGCCTCAGGCTATTCCCTTCCGACAGCGCGGTGATACTCACCAGCCCGGACAGCCTGGTGATCATGAACAGCGCCTACCCGCTCCATGATAAGTCGGTGTACAAAACGATCACTTACCTGAACCCCAAAAAGCAAGTGATCAAGACCGAGGAGTACAAAGACGATAACCTGCAATTAGTAAAGGAATGGAAGTACAATGATAAGAACCAGAAATACGCCTACACCGAAGACAATAAAATAAGCGGCAATAACTACCGCAAAAGCTTTGACTACAACTACGATAAAAAAAGCGGCGAACTGGTTATCTCTGAAAGCTCTTATTATAACGGCAAGATAGAGTTCTACACCAAGTCGTACTACAACAAGGAGAACCAGAAGTTGAAAGAGGTGCGCCTGAACGACAACAACAAAGATGTGGTACACATAGAGTCTTACTTCTACGGCGAGAACGGCAAGCTCAAGGAACGCTCAGTGTACTTCCCGGAGTGGAAGGTGACCAAAAAGTTTGAAGAGCATGAAGGCAGCCTGCTGCCCAAGTGCAGCCGTGCTATGCCGATAGGCACTGCCGAAAAACCATTATTAAGCACGCGCGTGGCATTTATAAAAAGGCTGCTGGTGCGCAATGCAGCCCTGCTGAACAACGGCGACTGCACGGAGTTTGAATATACCTTCCGCAATTTCACGACCTGCGATGTGGTGGTGGCTACCACCAAAATGCACAATACCCGCAAGGTGGTGTTCAGGTTGAAGGAGAAGATGTAGATGCTGCCGCCAATATTAAATATGCTGCGCGAGGCTTCCTACCACATAGGCACATAGAACACATAGACTATGTGGTCTGTTCTTCATTAAGGATAAAGAACACAGAGGCAATTACTACTACCTATGTGGTCTATGTGCCTATGTGGTGACCTTTCGTAACACCTGCTAAGTTCCCAACTTAACCCGTATTCACCCTACCCTATTTTGCGGCAAAGCTGTGGCCAGGCTTGATCATTTCGGGATGGGCGGCCTGGTAGCGGGCTATATCGCGGATGG
>Ga0316221_1002536_pt1 | contig 16255 bp, 8 predicted proteins | sample TBH18007metaG_FD_206003 | JGI IMG/M metagenome (GOLD analysis project Ga0316221, IMG submission 206003) | Freshwater microbial communities from Trout Bog Lake, Wisconsin, USA - TBH18007 | ecosystem: Environmental > Aquatic > Freshwater > Lake > Hypolimnion/Profundal zone | place: USA: Wisconsin... | reverse complement strand
AGTATTCAACTACAACTCTCAACCAAATCCATCTTTACCGTTATTGATTAGCAATACTGGTATAAGAATGACAATGGTGAATACTGCATATGGTGCAACACAATATACATCATCAGTATATAATCAATATGGTGTTAGAAACTATGGTGACGGTAATGCAGAAGCCACAGCAAAATATCTAAATGGACTTGTAATCGGTCAAGGACAATATCTGTCATCGTCAGGTCAATTAAGTTCTTATGATGTGTTACAGAGTTCAGAATATAATAACTTCACATATCAGATTACAGTAGAAAGAGCAATTTCTGATTATAGAAGTACATTATTAAATCTATTACACCCATCAGGTATCAATTTAATTGGTAGATACGCTTTAAAATCTAACACAACAGTTGACTACGAAATTGTGGATGAACTGTCTACCCAAGAATATCTAAGTGCTATTGTTGGTACAAACAACGTACAAGGTACAATGAACGTTGCAGACAATCAGTATGTCACATCTGCAAACATGTACTATCACGGTTATAATTATCAAGCAAATGATATTTTGACAATCTCTGGTGGTACAAGTGTATATCCAGCACAAATTAAAGTGTTGAGTGTATACGGTTCAGCAAATGACATTGGTTCGTTTGTCTTAAGTAATGTCGGTAACTATACTGTGTTCCCAACTAATCCAGTTTCAGTAACTGGTGGCTCTGGTTCTACAGCACAGTTTAATCTAGCACCAGACTATCTATATTATTCTGCAAACACAATACATATTAGTTATTTACCTACTGGTAATTATGTAAATCACTCTAACAACTTTGCGATGACCACACAAAATAACTTCTCAGTTGTTGCGGGACTTGCAAATGTTGATTTTGCCGGAAATACAGTTTACATGACCGATACAACTTGGGTGCGATTTGCTAATGTTGCATATGGAACTGGTAGCAATACTTCAAGCCTAATAAATATAGCAAACGTATACACAAGTGTATATAACATAGTCAATAATGGTGTCTATTCTAATAATGCTCTACCATTTGCGGACATAATCGGTACTTCTGACGTATTAAGTAGCAATGGTTACTATATTGGTACAGTTAGTTATGTTGATTATGCAAACAGCATCGTGCATTTGACTTCAAATTCAGCACTTACATTTAGTTCGAATATTGCAGTCAAGAAAGTTCCAGTTGCAAACGGAAATCAGATTCTTCTAACTGGTGCGATTGGTGTTCAATACACACCATACATCGATACAGAAGACGGTAAGGATCTAATAACAGAGGATGGAAGTAATATTCTTTTAGGATAATAAATGTCAACAGTAAAAATTTCACAATTACCAGTTTTAACAGCGTTTGCTGGTGCTAACACCGGCAACGCTACGTTTGTTGGTGTCGATGTATCACAAGATAAAACGGTTCAATTCACAGGAACAACTCTTGCTCAACAATTGTATTTGAACAATGCATTAGTAGTTGGTAATAACACAGTTCAATTACCCAACACAGTAGCACAGTTCTCAGGTAATGTTGCAAGTTATTTGCAAGTTAATATGCAGAACTTCAGTAACGTTGGTTCTGTCGATGTTATTTTAACTGCTGATGACGGTACAGATATTGGCGGTTACTTAGATTTGGGTTTGAATAACTCTCAATTTAATTCTAATGCCGCTGGTCAGACATCACAATTCCCACATGACGGTTATCTAATTGTTGATGGTCCTGGTTCTAATACAACAGGAAATCTTGTAATAGGTACTGCAAATCCTGGAACAAACGTTGTGTTTGCTGTCGGTGGCTATCAGTCAAACAATATTGTTGCAGTTGTAGCGGCTAACGGCATCGTAATGAATACTAATACGTACATTACTTTTGCTGATGGTACGGTGCTCTCAAGTGCAAAGTCTAGTGCGTATACAAATGCCGCATATTCTCAAGCAAACTCAGCCGCAAGTTTTGCAAATGCCGCATTTACGGAAGCGAATACGACATATTCTTCACTGATTGCAGTAGCAACATTTTTAAATTCAACTGCAAATACTGCTAATTTAGCATATTCTCAAGCAAACTCTGCGGCTTCTTTCGCTAATGCCGCTTTCACAGAAGCCAATTCTGCATCTGCATGGGCTAATGCTATCAATGCAACACAGAATACTAATATAACTGCCGCTTTTAATCAAGCAAATCTTGCTAATTCTATTGCAAATACAGCAGTTCAGAATACTGCATCAATCACATTAGGTAATTTGAGTCTTTCGGGTAACTTAGTACCAACAACCTCAAATCTATACAGTCTAGGTTCTCCTACATTGAAATGGGGTAACCTATATCTAGGTCCTAATACAATTTTCTTGACAGATACAGTTACGGGAAATATAGGTAACTTAGTGTTACAAAACGGTATGCTGAATATTAACGGTGTTACTGCATTAGGTGCTGGTAATACAACAATCTATGCAAACGGAACTATTGTTTCACCTAACGTAGTTGTTACAGGTTCAGAGACAGTCAATACTGCGATTGCAAATACATTCATTTATAGTCCACTAACCACAGTAACTGGCATTCAAACTTCAAGTAGAACAACTTTAGTGTATGCAAACGGAACTTCTGGTGTCATTGTAGGTTACAATGCAAGCGCATTACAACATCAAACAGGTTATGTATTTACTGTGTATAACAGTTCAGTTTTACATCCTTCTGATATTGTTATTGTTTCTGTTCAGAGTACGAACTGCCCAGTACTTCAAGTCTCTACAGCAAATACTAGAGCAGGAAGTTTTGATGTTGCAGTTTACAATGCTTCAAGTCCCGGTAACGATGCCGCATACACAATGAATCTTAACTTTGGTATTATTAGAGTCGGATCTTAAAGATAAATAGAATATGGCAAATCAAAACTTACTCACATATAATGCTAGGATTGCATCAATCAATGGGGATTACTATGCCCCCGTTGCAGTTCTTCCACCGTCATATACAGTACCATTACAGACAACATATTGTTTTTTAGCAAATGTTGATCCATGGCCTGATGATAGCAACCCACCAGCACCTACTCAAGACCAGCAATCAATCAAAAAAGTATTCAATAATATATTTGCTGTCAAAAAAGTAACTCCTGGTGATATTTGCCCTGTTGTTCAACGTGTAGATTGGTCCGCAAATACAGTTTATAACTACTATCAAGACAATATTGATATGTTTGCCGTTGATTCTAACGGGTTTCTATTGAATAATTTCTATATTAGAAACAGTTATGACCAAGTATTCAAGTGCTTAAGCAACAATTCTACCGGTGTCGTATCAACTGTGATGCCGTATTTCCAACCAGGTCAATACAATACTTTCAATGTATTTGAAGGTACTGATGGTTATAAGTGGAAATATCTGTACACGATTGATGCAGGTCTTAAAACGACATTCATGGACTCATCATGGATGCCTGTTCCAATAGGTTCGAATACACCTAACCCATCACTCAATAAATCCGCATACGGTATCGGTGGTATCGATGCTCTTGTTGTTACAAATGGTGGTTTTGGCTATAATCCAACAACAAATCCTATAACGGTAACAATTACTGGTGACGGTATAGGTGCAACAGCAACAGTAAATAACCTACAAGTTAACAATGTTGGTGCTATCACAGATATCACAATCACTAATCCTGGTTACAATTACACTTACGCTAACGTAACAATCAGTTCTGCTCTAGGTGAATCAGCAACTGCTATTGCACCAGTTTCACCTGTCGGTGGACATGGATTCGACCCAGTTTCCGACTTGGGTTGTACAAATGTGATGTATTCGGTTCAATTTAATGCTGGCGAAAACGGTAATATTCCAACAAATATATCATATCATCAGATTGGTTTGCTTGTTAATCCCACAACACAAACATTATCACCGAATCCAGCAACTGCCAGCATATATAATACAACAACATCGTTAGTTGTAGCACCAGGTCCTGGAACATTTGCAGTAGATGAAGTCGTTCGACAAATAGATCCATTCGGAAATGTATTGTTTTCTGCTAAAGTTGTTAGTTTTAATACTACAACCAACGTAATAAACGTAATAAATATAGTTGGTGATTATGTGTTAAATCAAACTCTTCAAGGGATTACTTCACGAGCTGTTAGAGTCTTGTTGAATGTCTCAGAACCAGATTTCTTAGCGTTCTCTGGTTACTTAACTTACATCGAAAATAGAAGTGCAGTACAACGTAGTACTGACGGTATAGAACAATTCAAATTTGTACTTGGGTACTAAAGGAAAAAAATGCTGAATTTTAATGTCTCTCCTTACTATGATGATTTTGACCCATCAAAGAACTTTCATCGCATTTTATTCAAACCAGGATATGCAGTTCAAGCAAGAGAGTTAACACAATCTCAAACAATTTTACAGAATCAAATTTCTGATTTTGCATCTGCAATTTATTCTACAAATACACCTGTCACTGGTGGTCAAGTTACAACAAACTTGCAATGTTTTTATGTGAAATTAAATTCTACATACAATAACACAAACATTAAAGCCGCAAACTTTTTAAATAAAATTATTGTTGGTAATACAGCAAACACAGCGCAAATACAAGCAAAAGTTATTGCTACAGCAGAAGCAACAGGTACAGCAGGTGCTCCTGGCGATCCACCAACATTAGTTGTTGCATACATAACAGGTCCACAATTCACCGATGGTATTACGTTAACGACAATTGACGGTTCAAATTTATTTGCGACTGTTCAAACATCAACAACAACATCAATATCTACCGGTTCTTCTTCAACCGCATCTATTTCTAACGGTACTTTCTATATCGTCAACGGTTATTCAAAAGCCGCAGACGGAACACAGTACTCAATTGGTAACTTTGTTGATGTATCTCCACAAACAATCATCTTAGATAAGTATGATAATACACCATCTTATCGTGTTGGTTTAGAGATAACAGAGCAAATCGTTGACTACATCGATGATCCTTCACTATTAGATCCAGCAGTAGGAGCATCAAACTATCAAGCACCAGGTGCAGATAGATATCAAATTAATCTGACTTTAACAACTTTACCTTTGACTATTGGTAATGATGACCAATTTATTGAGTTATTAAGAATTGAAAATGGTAGCATTGTTAAACAAACAGACCAAACAGTTTACTCAGCTATCGATGATTACTTTGCGAAACGTGACTATGAAACGAACGGTGATTATATTGTTGAAGATTTCAAGTTAACACCTGTTGCTAACACAATTAATTCTTCACAATATGATATGGGCATCAGTAAAGGTGTCGCATACGTTAAAGGTTATCGTGTAGAGAATCAATCTCAATTGACTATCACAAGTGACAGGGCACTAACAACATCTAATGTTACCGGCAGTGAAACGTTTGTTGACTACGGTAACTATCTAAATGTTTCAGGTTTAAATGGTGACTTCAACGTAACAACTTTACCGAGAGTAAATTTACATTGTGTTAATACGGTAAACGTAGCACAAGGTCAAGGTGCAACTAAGTATGCTTCAACTTTAGTAGGTACCGCTTTCTTAAGAAACCTACAATTTCAACAGTCTACAAGCGGCTCCAACGTTGGTTCCTATGTTTTCAATGCTTGTCTATCAGACATTCAAACAAACACGCTAGGTGCTGTTGGAAACGTTCTATTGAACACTGCCAACACAATCGGTTATGCAGATTCTTCTGGTGAATTCTCTACAGTTGCCAATGCATACTATGGTATTACTTTAACGATTACTAGCGGTACAAGTGCCGGTGATGTACGAACAGTTACCAGTTATACATCAAGCGGTATCAATAAATTATTTACCGTTAATCAGCCGTTCACAGTTACACCTGATGCATCTTCAACGTTCACATTAAACTTTAAAGTTGGTGATACCGATGCTATTACTATTGCTAATAGCAATTATTACTTTACTTCTTCAGCTAACGTAGACGTTGTAACCGGTAAAACAAATGGTTTGTGGACTGGTCAAGCAATTCTACAGAATCCTGGTTCAACAGAATTAATTATACCTATTGGTGCACCATGGGTTCAAAATGTATACAATACCAGCTATACAACTACAAAGATTTTCCGTTCAGGTGTTCTTTCTGGTAGTTCTGGTCAATTGAATTTAAGTGTTGCAAGCACACCGTATAAGTTCATACAAGGCACCGGTGCTAATTTCATTGAAAATAATTTCAATATTATCAACACAGCAACTGGTGCTCTACTAGACTTCACATCTTCCGGCAATACAATTGTAGTAAGTTCTGACGGTACAACTGCAAACATTTCATCAACATTCTATGCCGGTAACACAGTAGACGTTATTGCTACTTGTGCGGTGTATAACGGTGACAGTACATCAATTACCAAAGTTAAAACAACAGTTAATGGTAACAATACAGGTGTAAGCACTTCAACTGGTGGTACTTCTGGTACACAATTAAACACAAACACATATCTAGATTTAACTAATGGTCAAGTGTTTATTTTAAATGCTGGTGTTTCAGCCACAATGCCTTTGTACATTTCTGATGTAAAGAGTATTGTTGCCGTATATGACACAAAAAATATCAGCGTAATTACACCATCAGAAATTATCAATGCGGGTATTATCGGTAACCCATTATATAATGTAACTAACTATTACACATTAGACAATGGTCAACGTGATACCATCTATGACTTCGCTAATCTAGTTCAGATTCCTGGTGCGCCAGCAATTATAGGTAACTTATTAATTGTGGTTGACTACTATTCACATAGTGGTGGTGATGGTTTCTTTACAGGAAATTCATACCCAACATCAGATTATACATCTATACCTTCATACACAGCAAAGTCTAGCGGTATAACATATCAACTTAGAGATTGTATTGACTTTAGACCAACAAGATTGAACGGTCAAACTGCATACACATGGAACTATACAACATCACCAACTGGTGCACAGAGTTCTGCCGGTATTGCAATTCCTAAAAATGCCACATATTTTAATGATTCCTATAATTACTATCTTGGTAGAAAAGACAAACTTGTTCTAACAAAAGATAATAGCTTTAAAATTATTGAAGGTGTTCCTACAATCAACCCACAAGCACCAACAGAGCCAACAGGTTCTCTAGTGATTGCTAACTTGACACTTGATCCATATACTGCTATTGTTGGTAATCAAACAGTTAATGGTGCATCTAATTTATCTGTAGATAAAGTTATTCATAAGCGTTGGGCTAAGAGTGATATCACAAACTTAGAGACTCGTGTTAATAATCTAGAATACTATTCTTCTTTGAGTTTGCTAGAGTCAACAGCCGCTTCAACTCAAGTACAAGATAACAACGGATTGACAAGACCAAATTATGGTATCTTAGTTGATGCTTTCAATTCATTCCTGACTGCTGACACATACAATCCAGACTTCTCTGCTAATATTAATATCAGAAAGAACAGACTTGCACCAGCACAATTAGTTGAAAACTTCCAGTTGCAAAATCCTGTAGTGATGGCTTCTGTTGGAACATTAGCAAATACAAATGATTTTGCAGTTTCCAGCATCAGCGGTATCGGTACAAACATCTTTACTTTACCATACACAACAGCAAACTTAGTTGTACAAGCATTGGCATCTAGTGCAGTCTCTGCAAACCCATTCAACATTGTTGTTGACCAAGGTGTTGCATCTTTGACTCCTCCGATGGATAACTGGATTGATAACAAACAAGTTGTTCCTGTACTGACATCAGATCCAACAACACAATTGAATCAAACAGGTTATGGTATTAATCTATCAAATGCTGGTGACTTTGCATCTATACCAGGAACATCTACAATAACTGTAACAAGTGTTTCTGCATCAGGCAACACTTATGCTAGTGCATTGTCAACAACTCAAGTACCATCTAATGCATCTGCATTATCTTCAATCAATGGTTACTTGACAAACGATACAATTCAACCATATATTAGACCACAACAAATCATTGTTGAAGCAAAAGGTCTATTGGCAAATCAAAACGTCAACTGCTGGTTCGATGGTGTTAATGTAAATCAATATATGACTGCACCTAATACAATCGAATTGTATAATGTGTTCCAAAACTATGGTGGATTCCAAATTGATGATATCATTGGTTACTATCAGTCTGGTTCACAATCATTCTACCCTATCGGTCGTGTGATGAACGTATACAACTATCCAGGTACTGCAAACACTCGTTTGTATATTTCGGATCAATTAAGAGTTGCCGGTAACTTAGCATCTTCACAGATTTTTAACGGTAAATTTAATTCAAACGGTGATTATATTCAGAGTAGTTGGACTGCTTACGGTACTCCTACAAACACAAGTATCGTTTCAATTCAAACTAGTGGTGAGATTTCTGGTGTTGGTGGTGCTTATACTCCTGTAGTATCTGGTACTTCTGTTGGTAATTTATACCACATGAACTACAATGCTACAAACTTCTCACCATTCCTAAACACATATGGTGTTTGGGACCCAACAACATCGAATACGTCTTATAGTGCTTCATTCCCTGTAGTGTTTGCATCAAACGGTTCATACTTTATGACTGCACAATGTGATGGTACTGCAACAATTCGTGTTAATGGCAATACAATCATATCATTGAGTTCAAATAATTATGGACCTGGTCAACAAACTTCTGCAACATTTACTGCAACAGGAAATACAGTCGGTAACGTAACATGGACTGCTACGAATTCTGATAATTTCCCATCAATTGCTGTTGTGATTGTTGATGGTTCAAACAATATGATTTTCCAATCAACAAATCCAGTTGCAGTAACATATAATAACGCTGGTGGTGAAACAATAATGCCATTCGGTGGATCATATTTTACTGGTGCGACTCAAGTCAAACTAGACCCAAGCACACCAAGCAATCTAGATTACACAGGTGCAACAATTAATTTCTTATCGAAATATGTTTCACAAACTACAAGTCTAGCAACATATACACCTCCAGCACCTCTAGCTTCTGGTGGTACTGGTGCTGGTGCAACTCAACTAACAGCAGGAACACAACCTGGACCTGGCGGACCTGGTAGCGTTATTATTCAAGCAGTAAGTGCACTAGGCGTTCCAGTTGTAACTAACGTAGTCTCAGCCGCTGTTCACATTGGTACTGCCGCTGTTAATGCAGTCGAAAACGTAGTTAATACTGTAGCATCACCAATCGTAAATGCAGTTTCAAGTGTTGCAAAATCAATTTCACATCTAATTTCTGATAGACGTTTAAAACGTGCTATTAAATACCTTAGAACACTCGATAACGGTGTTAAAATTTATAGCTTTAAATACCTATGGAGTAATCAAACCTTTGTTGGTGTGATGGCACAAGACTTAATCGGTACTGAATTTGAATCTGCATTGCATAAAAACATGGGATTCTACACAGTTGACTATAGTAAGATTGGTTTTGAGATGACAACTCTCGAAGATTATGAAGCAACAACAGTATAACTTGGAAGAATAAATGGGAACAACAACACAAGCAACGACTCTACCGGTCCAATCATCAACAATTAGTTCTTATAATAAGACAACAAGAATTGCTACTTTAGCAGAACCTGTTAACTTATCTTTGGGATTCAATGGTGTAGTTGGTGATGTAACTTCAACATATAATATTGTTGGTACTGATGTAAACATTTCTCAATCAATTGCAAAAGGTACTTCAATACCTAATTTGTCTACAGATGAGCAAGGTAATTTTTCTGCAATTTTTAATCTACCAGGTAGTACATTTCAAACTGGTTCTAGAGTTTTTAGAATTGATAACAGACACGTTGCAAATGATCCAACTACAGCAACAACATTTGCAGAAGCAACATTTACCGCTTCAGGTCTTCAAGTAAATGCATCAGGTGCTGACTTTAGCCCATCGGTAGACTCAAGTGCTTCACCATTTACTGCTACGACAACAATTAGTAATCAATCAATTACTACAAACACAACAGCAACATATACACCTTTCGATCCTATTGCTCAAACATTTATTATTTCTAAGGATCAATATCCAAATGGTGTGTTCTTAAGTTCTGTTAAGTTATTTTTTCAATCAAAATCAACTAATAATGTACCTATTACAGTATCATTAGTAAACACATTGAATGGTGTTCCTAATGGTTCTACTTTAGATTATTCCACAGTAACATTGTATCCTAGTCAAGTGAATGTGTCACAGAATCCACAGTTCTTAGACTCAACAGCATCGACAACATTTACATTTAATGCGCCAGTTTATATTCAATCTGGCGTTCTTTATGCTATTTTAGTTGAAACTAAGTCATCAGACTACTGGTTGTATTACGCACAACAAAATTCAACAGCATTACCTTCAACGGCAAAAGCAACACCATCAACACCGAATCCAACAAACCCAAGTAAAATTGGTCAAGCACCTTATGTTGGTGGTCTATTTGAATCACAAAACTCTATTACATGGTCTGTAGACCAGACTAAAGATTTGATGTTTGTAATTGACCATTGTGTATTCAATACGAACGTTGAAGCAATTATACCATTTAATATTCCTTATGGTGCTCCATTTAGAAAACTTGGTACTAATGATATTCGACATAAATTAATACCATATGCAGTACCACAAATTGTCGGTAACTATTCTAACCCATCCGAGATTGATGCGTTTAACGTAACAACAACACAATTTGTACCGACGGATACGACTGCAACATATCAATATACTGCAACAGTTCTCAACGGTCTTTCACAAACAAGTCCTGCGAATATTACACCAGGAACTTATGGTACACCAACATACAATGATGTCAAGTTAAATGATGGTCAAGGTCCTAGAGTTGTTCTACCTGGAACAAATAACTCTTTTGGGTTAACTGCAACATTAGCATCTTCAGATCCTAACGTAAGTCCAGTACTATCTGATGACGGTATTACAGTCTATACTATTCAGTATGCTATAAATAATATGAGTTTGAACAATACTTTTATTCAAGTTTCAAATACTGGTACAGGATATTCAACAAATACATATGCAACAATTTCTGCACCTACTTTAGCTGGTGGTACTCAAGCATCTTTAGGATTGAATTTAGATGCTAATGGTAATGTAATTTCTGTGTATACTCAAACGGCAGGTTCCGGTTACATCACAACACCAACAATTACAATTACTGATCCAAATGGTACACGTGGTGGTAATGCTAATGCGGTTGTAATTGTATCTGGTGAAACTTCTGCAACTGGTGGTAATGGTGCCGCTAAGTATTTCACTAAGCCAGTTATTCTACAACCAGGTAATGATTCTGGTGACTTACGAGTTTACTACACAGCATATCAACCAGTTGGAACTGCTGTCTACGTATATTACAAGATTCTAAGTTCACAAGATACATCAACATTTGCTTCACAAAACTGGCAGTTAATGACGACTACAGTTAATAACAATACTTTCTCAACTCAACCAGACCAATTGATTGAGTATGAGTGTGCTCCTGGTATTTGGGGTTCTGGACAAGCAAACAATAGTATTTCTTATCTAAGTTCAAACGGTACAAGATATTCAAACTTCATTCAATTTGCTATTAAAGTTGTGATGGCTTCTAATGATAACACTAATATTCCTTATTTGACTGACGTTCGTGCTATCGCATTACCAGCAGGAACCGGAATCTAATATGTTAGTTAAAGTTGAAGGCACCACTTTCGTCAGAGATACTAATACTATGGCCCTGATGAATACAAACACGGCTGAGAAAAATGAGTATCAGACTAAAGTTAGAATGTTAAAGACTCAAAAAGATGAAATAAATACCGTGAAGAAAGAGATAGATTCTATCAAACAAGATATGAGAGACATTAAAGAATTGCTTTTGGCAATGAATAATAACAAATAAAGGTCCAGATGGCTACGATTTTTTCAGCACCAATTTTACCAGTTCTTACGTATGCAAATACTTTTGTAGACTGGTTCACGACAACCAATTCAGTTGTTGTCGATTTCAATAACTTTACTGCAAATGCATACGCAAAAAATACTGGTACTTTATATCTGAATGAATCTACGACTGCTTTGGTTGTAGGTAATGGTGTTGCTCAATTCGGTAATCAAGTTCAAGTTACTGGTACAGGTTCATATTTGACAGTTGATAATGATATTATTATGAACTATGGTCAGTTGATAGTATCAAATGCAAACTCTAGCATTATTGCCTCTGGTGTTGTTCAAGTCGGTAATACCGTATATGCTAATGGAGCCAATACAAGTTTATTTGTTGCCAATAATACCACATTAAATTCAAACGCTTATATTACCGGTAATGCATATTTCGGTAAACAAATTTTCGTTACTGGTCCTGTTACACTTAATGCATTGACGGTTCTAGGTGCAACGGCAATCCAAAATACATTGACAATTAGCGGCACAACAAACGTCAACAATACTCTTACTGCAACTGGTAACGTCAATGCTTTATGGTTCAATGCGACAAACGGACTTACCGGCACTCTCACAAACATTAGTGGCTATGCAAACTCTGGACGTATTGCAACAACACTAACAGGTCAAATTGGTACTCAATTATATGTTGGTGATTCAATCTATACAACAAACAATACATTTGCAAATATAAACTATTCCAATACAGTTGTTGCAAATACTTCTGTAACATCAAATGTAATAACAGCAAATACGATTCAAGCAAACTTGAGTCTTAATACTGCAACTGTAACTGCAACTACTGGTAATATTACAACAATAAATGCAACTACTGTTACGACAAATGCAGTCAACGCAAACAATATTACAGCGTATCAAAATTTAAATGCTAACAATCTATATGCAAATACGATTGTAGCGAATACTAGCATACAAACACCAGCGTTAAATGTAAGCACAACATTGACCGCAAATATTGCTAACACATATCTAGGTAATGTATTTGCACAAAACGTAACCGTAAGCGGTAACTTAGCAATTAGTTTCCCTCTTATTGTAACATCGAATTCGTTTACATTAAATGCTAATAACACAACAGCACCACCTATAGCACAATTCCAAATTAATCGTGGCTCAAGTGGTAATAATGCACAAATTCAATGGTATGAGTCTGGTAAACAATGGCAGATTAATGATGTTGTAACTAACACATTCTATCCAATTTTAACTGGTGAAGTTACAAACAATAGCATATTATTGAATAGCACATCAAATATTGCTACATCAAATGCAGTTTATACAGCAAATTTATACACACAATCAGCATACAACTACGCAAACTCGGTTAACGTTAACACAGTAGCCGCTTTCGCTTTTGCTAATGCAGTCAATGTTAACACAGTAGCCGCTTTTGCTTTTGCTAATACTGTTAATGTATATTCATATGCATCATACGCATCACAAAATATTACTGCAACATTTGCAAATGCCGCTTTCACAAGAGCAAATGCATCAGCTAATTTGTTTACTGGTACATCAGGTACTGCAACACCAGCAAACGGTGGTGTAACATTTGCAGGTGCTAACGGTGAAATTATTACTGCTACAGGTAATACGATAACTATTGGAACACCACAAGACGTAAGAATTACTGCTAACATGACATTGAACTCGTTAACATTGACGAGCAATCTCACAATAGGAAATGGTGGTACAGGTGCTACAACAGCCGCTGGTGCAGTTCAAAATCTATTACCATCTACAACTAGCAACATAGGTTTTATTCTACAGACAACAGGTCCTGGCAACTTTGGATGGATTTCTAATACTGCTAATAACTTTGGATTTACAACACCTACTGGTGCATCAGCATCTAATAATAACGTTCAATTAGCTTTAGTTGATGTATATGTAAACAAAGCAAACATTTCTTCACCAGCATTTATTGGTTTACCAACAGCACCAACACCACAAACAAACACTTCAAATACAGCGATTGCAACAACAGCATATGTTAATGCTATTGCAAACTCTGGCTATCTACAAGCACACAGCATCTCTGGTTATGCAAACCTTGCAAATAGTTTGTATCAATCGAATTTCACATCTTCTGGTGCAATTCACTATCAAGTTGCCGCTGGTGTTTCAGGATTTACTGCCGCAGGTTCTTCATCTCAAGTTCTAGTCGGTGGTGCAAATCCTGCTTGGTCAAGTAGCCCTGCTATTAATATTACAGGTTCTTCTGCAAATGCGGCCGGTCTAACTGGTGGTACAAACGGTCAAATACCTTACGGTCAAACTGGTGGTACAAATGCATGGTTAGCATTGGGTACTCAAAATTATGTATTGACTGCTGGTTCATCAGCACCGCAATATGTTGCTCAAAGTAGCCTTGTTGTTGGTACTGCAACGAATCTTGCCGGTACGACAGTCAATGGAATTCCTTATCAAAGTGCATCAGCAACAACCTCATACTTGTCACCATCAACTGGTTACTTAGGATGGAATGGTACTTCATATACATGGGGTGCCGTTTCTTCTGCAACTTCAGCCACAACAGCTACTAACATAGCAGGTGGTGGTGCTGGTCAGATACCAATCAGTACAGCACTAAACACAACAGGTTATATTGCCGCTGGTTCTGCCGGTCAAATGTTAATGTCTTCCGGTAGTTCAGCATCTTGGACTTCTAATATTACACCTTCATTCATTACAAATACCGGTGCATATTACGGTACATCCATCAGCGTAACTGGTAATATTACCGCTTACTCTGGTTCTGATAGAAAATGGAAAGAAAATATTAGACCAATCACTGGTGCTCTTGACATTGTTGATGCTGTTGGTGGTAAACTATTCGACTGGACTGATGAGTATATTGCTCAAAATGGTGGTCCTAACCCATATTCAATGCAAAAATCTGACTTCGGTGTTGTTGCTCAAGACTTGTTAGCATCATTCCCAGTTGCAACAAGAGTAAGACCAGATGGTTCTCTTGCAGTTGACTATGAAAAATTATGTGCTGTAGCATTTGCCGCTATCAAAGATTTGAGAGCAGAAGTTGAAGCATTAAAGCAATCAAAGTAATCCTCTCTTACTAAATAGAGTAAGAACAATTAGAATAAGAAAACATGGCCGCAGGATATCAAAATCTCTACCTTGAACAAGGTGCATCTTTCGCATTTACAATCACTTTAGATGATGTCTATGGTGATGTATACTCTCTGTCAGGTGCCAATGTGTATAGTAAAATGAAATATTCTTATGCTACGCCTAATGTTACCGCAACATTTGCAACCTCAGTTTCGGCAAACACAGGTGAAGTTACCTTTTCTTTAGACTCAGCCAATACGGCAAACATCACACCAGGACGTTATGTATATGATGCGGTTCTTTCCTACTACACAGGTAGCGGTCAAGCAAACACAGTCATCAGAATTCTTGAAGGTATCGCAGAAGTTGCTCCTGGCGTAACAGCGGGGTAATAAATGGCAACAACTAATCCACCTTCAACAGTCAAAGTAACAGTCGGTCAAAACACACCAAAAGTAACTACCGTAAATTATGGTGGTCAAAGAACTATTGCTGGCTCAACAGACTTGAGTCTTGCCGGTGCACAAGACGGTGATGTTATGGTTTACTCGTTAACTAACAAATTATTCACTGTAGAAAATATTGCAAACGCAATTACAGGAATAGATAACGGATACTTTTAATGTCATCAAATACAGTTAACGTACAGATACTAAGGTCTTATTCGACCGCACAACCAACAACCTTACTTGATGGTCAATTAGCGTATTCGTTTGCATCAAATACACTTTTCATTGGTTCAAATAGCAATCATGTTATTACTGTTGGTGGTTTAACACCTCTTTCAGGTATACAATCATCATATAATACCGCAAATCTTGCTTATGCACAAGCCAATGCCGCTTTTAATGCCGCTAATAATTCAAGCGGTGGTTTAGCAAATTCTGCTTATAATACGGCTAATGCCGCTTTCATACAAGCCAACTTAGCATTTGCTCAAGCAAATACTGGTGGGCAATCAAACACAACTAATGCCGTTTTTAATGTTGCTAACTTAGCATACGCACAAGCAAATGCGGCTTTTGCGGCCGCTAATGCCGCTGGTTCATCTAACAATGTTACTGCCGCTTATAATACTGCTAATCTAGCATATGCAGAGGCTAATGCGGTATTCTTAAAAGCAAACAACAATGCAAGTAATATTGCAATCATTTGGACTGAATCTAACACAGCGTTCAATCAAGCCAATGCATCCTTTGGTGTT
>Ga0316221_1002531_pt1 | contig 16283 bp, 19 predicted proteins | sample TBH18007metaG_FD_206003 | JGI IMG/M metagenome (GOLD analysis project Ga0316221, IMG submission 206003) | Freshwater microbial communities from Trout Bog Lake, Wisconsin, USA - TBH18007 | ecosystem: Environmental > Aquatic > Freshwater > Lake > Hypolimnion/Profundal zone | place: USA: Wisconsin... | reverse complement strand
AGCCGAAAGGCGGCATGTTCACCTATGTCTGCGGCCTGGTCATGCACAGGGATCCCGCCGACGAAGCCAAGGCGCTGGCGCTGATCGATTCGTCCATCGGCGACGAAGCGGCGCGCTACACCATCGAGAAGATCAGCGACGAACCGGCCAACACCCAGGCTCTGGCTCAGGTGCCGGACACCGTGTTCCAGAATCTGCATCTGGGCCGCGATGTCGAAAGCTTCCTCAAGAGCGGCACATTCCAATTGCGCCTGAAGAACAAAGAAAAGATCGTCGAAGCCTGGACCGAAATGCGCGCCGGCGTCGCCCCGGCGCCGGCCGCGCCGAAGAAATGATGTGCTTGCGCAAATTTCGGCTGGCCGCGCCGTTAGTTATTCTGCATCAGCCTGCGCAGCAGTGATCGCCGCGGCTGCTGGCGATTCTCGATCACCTTCTGCCGCTCTTGCGGCGTCAGCGCCGCCACCAGGTCTTTGGCCTGCGCCACCGCCTCGTCTTCCAGGGCGCCGTCAGCGGCGCTCACCCGCTCCAGCGCGGCGTTGAAGGCAGCGCTGTCGAATTGCGGCGCCGAAAAAATGCGAAAACTCTCCTGCCGCGCCTGCCGCGCCGCCTGCCGCAGCTGCACCAAGGCGGGCCGGTGCTGACGCATCAGCGCCTGCAACGCCTGCCGGCGCTCGGGGGACAGGCTGCGCAGCACCTGGCCGGGCGCCAGCGGCCCGGCGGGCTGGGCGATGAAGGGCGCACGAGCCGCCGTCACCATCCGCACCGCGCCCACCGCCAGGATTGCCACCAGCGCGACATTGAAGCAGAGCGAGAGCACCAGCAGGACGTTGCGCCATGAATTGGGCCGGACGGCGCCATCGGTAAAACTCATCAGCGTTCCTCCACCAGCAGGCTTTCGAGAGTGGCGCTGGGCGGATCTGCCAGCGAGAAGGCCATGCGCTCGGTCGTCGGAGCGGGCAGCGCCGCACCAACACCGACGCCCAGCAGCAGCGACGCTGCCAACGCCACACCCGGCGCCCAGGCTGGCATGCCGGGCCACAACAGCTCCGCCAGCCGCGCCAGCCGTCCGCCCCGCAGCAACGCCGCGTCATAGGCGGCCAGCAGGCGAACGGCCATTCCGGCAGGCGGCAGGGCGGCATCCAGCCGGGCCATGGCCCGGCTGGCAAAATCCCGCTCGTCCATCTGGTTCATTCATCCTCTCCCAACAGGCCCCGGAAGGGTGCCAGCCGCGCCCGAAGGTTGCGGCGCCCTCGCGACAGCAAGGATTCCACAGCTTCAACGCTCAAGCCCAGAATCTCCGCCGCTTCAATGTTGCCGCGCTCTTCATGATGGCAGAGCAGGATGGCGGCCCGCTGCCGCTCCGGCAATTCCGCCAGCGCCGCCGCCACCGCTGCCGACAAAGCAGGCGCGTCCAGTCCGTGGTCAGGACCGGGGGCGGCGTCGGGCAGTTCCAGCGCCTCGTCCAGCGGCACAGGCCGCTTCTTGCGCAGCCGGTCGTAGCAGGCATTCAGCGCCACGCGATGAAGCCAGGTTTCGATCTTCGCCGCGCCGGGCTGCCAGCGCGCCGCATGAGTCCACAGCTTGAGGAAGGTGTCCTGCACGACATCCTCGGCTTCGGCGTCCCGGCCCAACATCCGCCGCGCCAGGGCAAAGATGCGGGCGCTGTGGCGCGATACCAGCATGGCGGCAGCGGCGCGGTCGCCGTGACCGGCCCGCGCCACAAGCTCGGTATCTGGATTGTGCATAAGCTGCCTGTTCAACGGCGGCAGCGTCAGGTTCCGTCGCGCCGTTGTCTATTGCAATGCACGTGCGGCAAAATAGGCGGCGAAGCGCCCGGCCCGGCCGGAAACACTTGGCACCGGCTCAGCCTCCTCGCCACAGAGATACAGCCCGTCCACCCGCGTGGTGGCGCGGGTCAGCGCCGGCGCCAGCAGTTGCACCAGCCCGGCGCGGGCCAGCGCCTTGGGCGGCGTTACCGTTACGCCCGTCAGGGCGGCTGGGAGGCCCGGCAGGTGGCGCCGAAGGCCATGCACGGCGGCGGCGGCGAATGGCGCCTGCAAGGCCGCCCAGCCTTCTTGCGGCGCCACCGGCGCCAGCGGCGCCGTCAGCACCAGGCGGCGCGGCCCCTCCGCCACCAGCGACAATGGCAGCGGCGACGGCAGCCGCCCGGCGCGGGCCGCTTCATGTGCGTCGGCGTAATCTTCCGGCGCCAGCGCCAGCACGGCGCGCGCGCCATCCAGCACGGGCGGCAGCACGAAATCCTCGGACAATGTCAGCACGATCTGCGCTTCGCCCACCGCGCGCGTGGGCGCCGGACGCTCAAGGCCCGCCAGCTTTTCCGTCTGCACCCGCGTCAGGCTGGAGATCACGGCGCGCGCTGCGATCGTGTCGCCATCCGCCAGCCGCACACCGGCGGCGCCGCGCGATATCATGATCTCCGTTACCGTGGCGCCGAAGCGCAGTTCGGCGTCGCAAGCGGCCTTCAGTGCCATGCCGACGCTGCCATGCTGGGCCAGCATGACGGCGCCCTGCTGGCCCGCCATCTCCTGCGCCGCGCGCCAGATCAGCGCCAACGCCGAACCAGGCTCCGACGGCGCCAGACCGCCGCCCAGGGCGTCGTGCAGCAGCGCCGCCACCAGGCGCGGCGTTTCCAGTTCCCGGGCCAGGAAGGCGTCGGCGCCCATCAGGCATTCGCGCGCGAACCGCCCGCGCGCGACGGGGTTCGCCAGCACCGCCGCGGCGTCGCCGCCGGAATGGGGATGAAACCACCAGCGCCGTAGCGCCCGCGCCTGGGCGAACAGGCCGGCCTGGAATGGTCCCCAGGCGTGCGCGTCGGCGCGGGAGATTCGCGCCAGCGCCCGCGCCGTGGCGCGCGGCTCGTCGCGCGACAGGAGCAGCGGTTCGTCCTCCTCGTCCCAGCTTACCAGCTTGAGGTCGCGGCGGCGGAAGCCAAGGCCGTACTGCTCCAGCTGCAACGCCTTCACCAGCAAGGGATCGAGCGCGAAGAGCGGACCGGACGGTTCCGGCGGCGCCAGCAACTCTTCCAGCAGCAGCACCCGCGCGCCACGTTTGGCCAGCAGCGAGGCAGCGGCGAGACCGCCAACGCTGGCGCCGATGACGAGGACGTCATAGCGGGCGCTCATCGCACGCGCTCTATTGATGGTTGCGCGGAGAGGTCCGTCATCAGCGCCAGCGCGGCAGCGAGGCCGGCGACACCCAGGCCCAGGGGACCAGCGGCGCTGGACGGGCCCGCCAGATACAGCCCAGGCACGTTGGTGCGCGCGCCCGGCCGGAAACCCAGCATCTGGTCGGGCGCCAATTCGCCACCATCCAGGTCCCCGCCGGTAAGGCCCAGCGCGTCTTCCATGTCGGGCGGCACGATGGTGGCGGCGGCCCGCAGCGGCGGCAGGTTCAGGCAGGACAGCCGCGCCAGCGCCCGCGCCAGCAAGGCTTCCCGCTTTTCCTGCGTCCAGTCACCGTCGAACAGCCGCATGGGAATCGCGGACAGCGTCAGCGTCACCACGGCCTTGCCGGCCGGCGCCAGCGACGGATCGCGCACCGATACCGGATCGGCCAGCAGCGGCGGCTGGTCGGGCAAGACGCCGTGACGGAATTGCCTGCGGGCATCCTCGCCGCCCGGCACAAAGAATGGCTTGGTGAAAGACGGCGGCGCCTCCAGCGCCAGCAGCAGCCGCGCCCGCCCCCCGCCCATGCGCCAGGCCCCGGCAGCGCGCAGCATCGCGGGCGGCAGATCGCTCCAGCGGAACAGGCCCAGAAAGGTGCGCTTGAGATCGAGCGTGGAGATCACCGCTCCCGCCTCCAGCCGCGTGCCGTCACCCAGCGCCAAGCCACAGGCACCGCCCCGCGCCAGCAGTATCTCAGCGACCTCCTGCCCGAAGCGCAGTTCGGCCCCGGCGCGCAGCGCCCGCGCCTGCAGCGCCGCGCCGACCGTGCCCAGCCCCCCGCGCGACACGCGGCTCTGCGGTGCGGCGAACAGCGTCAGGGCACTGCCCGACAGGTCCGGATCGGTGGCGCGCCCCGCCAGCGCCGTGCGCCAGTCATTCTGTCCGGCATGGGCGCGCAAGCCGGCGATCGACTGGTCGGCCCAATCGGCCCCGGGCCAGGGACGCGCATCGCCGGCCAGCAGCTGGGCCTTCAGGCGCTGCCACAGCCCGCGCGGCGCCGGGGCCAGCGCGGCTTCCAGCACCCGCGCCAGGGCTCGGCCGCGGCGGCGGGCGATATCGGCGCCGACCGGCGCGAAATCTTCGATGAGGCCGGAAAGCCCCAGCAGCGGCAGCAGCGAGGGTGGAGGCGTGGCCAGTGTGTCGGCGTAAGGACTGGCAAGGAAACCGGGAGAAAATTCACTGGTGACACAGCGGCCGCCGGCATGAGGGGCGCGTTCCAGCACCACCACCCTGCGCCCGGCACGCGCCAGCAGCATCGCGGCGGCAAGGCCGTCCGCGCCCGCGCCGATGATCGCCACGTCGTATTGCACGCTTAAACTATCCCGCCGGTCCTTCGGGTAGAATACGCGCAGCAAAAAGGGCGGAAACAATATTTCCGCCCTTTTGCTTAACAGGTTAAGGAATTCGGCTCAGACGACACCGCGCTTGTGCTCGCCGACCACGACCCGCCCAGGGTTGAAGGCGCGCTTGAAGACTTCCAGCGCCTTGCGGGGCTCGGCGTCGCCGCACATGAAGACATCGAAGGCCGCGAAGCCCTTTTCCGGCCAAGTGTGGACGCTGATATGGCTTTCCGCCAGCACCGCGACGCCCGAAATGCCGCCGCCTTCCTCGAAGGTGTGGAGGTGGATGTGCAGCAGGGTGGCACCGGCTTCGTTGACGGCGTCGATCAGGGCGGCCTCGATGCGGTCGCGATCATCCAGGCCGGTGGCTTCCCACAGGTCGATGATGACGTGGCTGCCCGCATAGGACAGGCCGTTCTTGTTGATGAAGTGATCCTTCATATCGTCGTTTGAAGGAGTCACCACAACCGGGCGCGGCGCCTTGGCGACGCGGGGTTTGATCTCTTTTTGCGGATTCGCCGCTACCAGATTCAGTCGAGCCATTTCAAGCACCTACCCGTCTTGGAGTTGACACCTGCGCCTTGGCCTTGTGGACTTCCGGACGCGCCTTAAAGAAGAAAGCGGCAGACGGGGGTCACCCGTATACCGCTTCGTCCCGCTTTTTTCCTCGCGGGGTCGAACCGGAGATAGGGCCTGCTGCCCCCCCATGCAAGAAAAAAATTCCCCCGCGGGCGATTTTTTTGGCCACCGTGGCGCATCCAACGCCTTTCGTGGTGGATAAGCCGCCGCCGCGCCATGGCGCGGCGTGCGAGAAAGCCCTGTCCTGCAGGGCTTTCTCGCACGCGACACCGTCGCGTGGTAGACAGAAGGCGGCGCTGGCCGTATGAGGCGCTTTGCTCCACAGGCAGCCCCTCCAGCGCTGTCACATTCGCTAAGGAAACGTTATGGCCCGTCCCCAGCCCCAGCCGAAGAAGAAGAAAGCCGCTCACAAGGCCGCCGACGACAATCTGGTGGAACGCCTGCACCAGGGCTACGCCCAGTCCATGCAGATCACCAAGGTGCTGGCCGACGAGGAGAGTCAGTTCCAGCACATCCGCATCTTCGACACGCTGGCCAACGGCCGAGTGATGACGCTGGACGACATCGTCCAGATCACCAGCCGCGACGAGAGCGCCTATGCCGACATGCTCACCCACCTGCCCATGCTGGAGCATGGCAAGGTCGAGCGGGTGATGATCGTGGGCGGCGGCGACCTCTCCATCGCCGACGAGGCCCTCAAGCACAAGAATGTCAAAGAGGTGGTGCTAGTCGATATCGACGGCCGGGTGATCGAACTGTGCCAGCGGCATTTCGGCGAGATCAACGCCAAGGCCTTCAAGGACAGGCGCATGGTGATCGAGGCCGCCGACGCCTTCGAATATCTGGGACGCAAGTCTTCGAAGAACCGCTTTGACCTGATCATCGCCGACCGTCCCGATCCGGTCGGCCCCGGCAAGGCGCTGTTCGGCGAAACCTTCTATGACCGCGTCAAGGGCGCCCTGCGTCCCGGCGGCTATGCCACTTTCCAGACGGGCGTGCCCTTCTACCAGCCCTGGGAGATCACCGAGGCGCTGCAGGAACTGTCCCGCTTCTTCCCCAAATGCGGCCTCTATCTCACCGTGGTCCCGACCTATATCGGCGGCTTCATGGCGCTGTCCTGGGCGACCAAGGGCGGCAAGGCGCTGGGCACCCCGGCGGGCCTCAAGAAAGCGACCGCCGCCTACAAGCGCTCCAAGCTGAAGTGCGACTACTACAATCCGCAGATCCATGCGGCGGCCTTCGCGCTGCCGAACTGGATCGCCAGGCTGGTGCCCTGACCGCCTTGGCCGAAGAGGCGGCCCCCAACGTCCGGCCGCTGGGCCCGCGCATCCTGCGCGGGCGCTTCGTCGCGCTGGAACCGCTGCAGCCCGAACACGAAGGCGGACTGCGCGACGCTGCCGGGCCGCAGACCTTCCGCTATTTCGTCCAGCCCGACTTCGACAGCTGGCATGCCCGGGCGCAAGCGCCGGACGCGCACCGCCTGGGCTTTGCCGTGCGGCGTCTTTGCGATGGCGCCTTGCTGGGCTCGACCTCCTATTTCGACATGACCGTGGCGGATGGACGGGTGGAGATCGGTTCGACCTGGTATGCGCAAGAAGCCCGCGGCACCGCCGCCAACCCGGAAGCCAAGCTGCTGCTGCTCGCCAACGCCTTCGCGGCCGGGTATCACTGTGTCGTGCTGCGCACCTGCTCCCGCAATGCCCGTTCCCGTGCCGCCATCCTGAAGCTGGGGGCGAAGCAGGACGGCATCCTGCGCGCGGCGGTATGGATGCCGCCATCGGCGGAGCGTGACGGCTATTTCCGCGATTCGGTCTTCTATTCCATCTTGGCCAGCGAAGGGCCCCGCATACGGGCAGGGCTGGAATCCCGGCTGGCGGCGTTCCCCGCGTGACCGAAAAACGCCTTCTCCAGATCGCCATCGCCATCGCGGGCCTGGTGCCGCTGACGGCGGGGGCACTGGGCGTGCTTGATCCCGCCATGCTGGGGCTCTATGGCGACCGCAGCGCCGTCGGCCATGCCGCCTATCTCAGCGGCTTGCTGCTTGGCATCGGCTTGGCCTACTGGTCGCTGATCCCCGACATCGAGCGGCGCGCGGGCGCCTTCACCCTGCTCACCGCCATCGTCCAGGCCGGCGGCCTGGCGCGGCTCTACACCGCTTTCCGGCTGGGCACCCTGTCGTCCGGCATCGCCATGCCGTTGGTGATGGAACTGATGGTGACGCCGCTGCTGTGGCTCTGGCAGCAGCGTATCGCACAGCGCGCAGGCGCGAGCCGCGGCACCGGCAAATAAGCATGAAAAAGCCCCGCGCTCGCGCGCGGGGCTTCATCAGGTCGGGTTCGTCTTACAGATGGAACGACACGCCGGCGCCGATGACGCGCGGATCGCTGACAAAGCCGGTCAGGTTGTTGAAGTCGATGCCGCCCTGCAGGTTGGCCTTGTCCGTGATGTTCTGGACATAGGCATACACATCATAGCGCTTGCTGGGCGAGGTCCAGCCGATCTTCAGGTCGCCCTCGTAATTGCCGTTGGTGTGGAATTCCGCCGACTTGTAGAGGAAGAAGTTGGTGTAACCCTGCACCCACCAGTTGGTGTAGGCGAACAGCGACGAGCCGTCGGCCAGCGGATAGGTGTATTTCGCCGAGGCCGAGATCAGGAAGTCCGGCGCCTGCGGGAACGGGTTGTTGTTGATGCGGGCGCCGCCTGTTACCAGATCGATGGGGTTGGTCACGGTGCACTGGGCGCAGACGCCGGCCTCCAGGCCGGCATCGCGGATCGCAGTGTGGGTCCAGCTGGCACCCAGGGTGAAGTCCCAGAAATCGTCCGGCACCCATTCGGCATCGGCTTCCACGCCATAGGCGTTGCCGCCCTTGGCATTGAGCAGCACCACCGAGTTACTCCCGCCGCCGATGGCCGACAGCTGCATGTTGTGGACGTAGTACTGGAAAGCGTCGGCGTTGAGGCGCAGCGTGTGGTCGAACAGCGTGCTCTTCACGCCTGCCTCGTAGGACATGACGTTTTCCGAACGCGCGGTGGAATAGCCGCTGCCGAAGGCCAGGTTGCGGCCTTGGATTGATGGGGCGCGGAAGCCGGTGGCGGCGCGGGTATAGAGATTAACGTCCTCCGCCAGCGCATAGGCCAGGCTGGCGTCCCAGCTGAGGAAATTGCCGCGGGTCTTGACCTGGTTGGCCTGGGTGATCGGCGCGGTCAGCGGGCCGTTGGCGGTCAGGCCCTTGACGTCGCTGGTCCAGCGCAAGCCGCCGGTGAGGGTGAAGGCGTCCAGCTTGTAGCTGGTCTGGCCGAACAGGGCGACGGAGCTGTTGGACTGGCGCACCGCGGTGGCGGGGACGAAGAAGGGATTGGTGACGTCGACATAATCGGTGTCGAAATAGAAGGCGCCGACCTGCCAGAAGAGCGGGCTGGCGGCATCGCTGCTGGCCAGGCGCACTTCCTGGGTGAACTGGTGCAGCGGCTGCAGGCCGTCCTGGGTGTCGGATTGGAAAGGAATGAACCCCGGACCTGTGGGATTGCCGCCGTCAATGTCGCCGCGGCTGTAGCCATGGGTGGTCTCGTAGCCGGTGATCGAGGTCGCCGTCATGCCCGGCAGGTCGTAGATCAGGGTCAGGGCAGCGCCCAGGCCGTCATACTTTTGCGGGTTGTTGGCGCCGCCGTCGAAGAAGACCGTGTTGGGGATATAGTTGGCGTTGAGCTGGTTGCTGCCCTTGGTGAGGATGTTGGCGCGGAAGACCGCCGCCGTGCCGTTCAACGAGCGACCATGCAGGTTGAGCAGAGCGCTGAAATCGTCGCTGGGCTGCCAGAGGAATTGCAGGCGTCCGGCGCGGTCGTCATAGCCGCCCAGGGCCGATTTCTGGCCGGTTAAGGCGTTGTTGATATAGTCGTCGCGGTGCTGCCACAGCGCCCGAGGCGCGGAAGGACAGCGTGTCGGTGAGGCCGACGCCATAAGCGCCCTGGACGTTGGCGGTGGAATAGGCGCCGACATTGGCGTCGAGATAACCGCTCTCTTCCTGGGTCGGGCGGGCGCTGGTGAACTTGATGACACCGGCGGTGGTGTTGCGGCCGAACAGCGTGCCCTGCGGGCCGCGGTCGATTTCGACATTCTGAATATCGTAGATCGGCGAGCTCTTCAGCACGACATTCTCCATCACCACGTCATCCATGATGATCGAGACCGGCTGGGACGCGGCGAGGTCGAAATCGGAATTGCCCAGGCCGCGGATATAGAAGCGCGGCGCGGCGCGGCCGTTGGAGGATTCGGCATAGAGGCTGGGGGTGTGGGCGGCGATGGCCTTGATGTCCTCGCCCGACTGGAAGATCGAATCTAGATTGTCACCCGAGAGCGTCGAGGTCGAAACCGGCACATCCTGCTGGTTCTCGGAGCGATGCTCGACCGTCACCATCACGGTCTCGACGCCGGTCTGCGCCTGGGCGCCTTGCGCCAGCGCCAGCAGGGACGCGCAGCCCATCAGGACCACAAGGCTCTTGGAAAAGATTGTCGGCTGCATCGCGAGGACCCCGTAGATAACATGTGGCGACGGCGGAATGCCGTCGCGGGAACCGTCCTGGTGCTTCCCTTTGGGGCGCAGCGCGGCGAACCCTTTTGTTGTGGCGCGATGCTGTTCAGATGATGATTTTGTGTCAACGCGCGATTGCTGCAGCGCAGCACTTTCCTCCCGGCTGTTGTTAAAAGATGACGGTAAAGAAGGGCTGGGCTTTTCTTTCCGCCCCTGAGCGCCCATCTTTGGGCGGAAACACAGCAAAAACACGGATATCATGGCACTGATCGGTCCCGGCGGACGCCCCGTCACCTCCCAGCCTGCCCAGAACGCCGCCGCCGATGGCGCGGCCAGCCCACACATCAAGGATTCAGGGCTGGAGACCTTCGCCGCCGATGTGCTGGAGGCCAGCCGCGAGGTGCCGGTGATCGTGGATTTCTGGGCGCCCTGGTGCGGCCCCTGCAAACAGCTGGGCCCGGCGCTGGAAGCGGCGGTTGTCGCCGCAGATGGCGCGGTGAAGCTGGTGAAGGTCAATATCGACGAGAATTCGGAGATCGCACAGCAGCTGCGCATCCAGTCGATTCCCACCGTCTATGCCTTCAGCAACGGCCAGCCCATCGATGGCTTCCAAGGCGCCCTGCCCGAAAGCCAGGTGAAGCAGTTCGTCGCCGGACTTCTGGGCGGCAGCGGTCACGGCCATGGCGGACCCGAACACACCGTCGAAGTGCTGGCGATGGCCGCCGAAGCCGTGGCGGCGGGAGACATGGCCACCGCGGCGCATGCCTATGGCCATGTGCTGCAGGACGAGCCCGGCCATCCCGGCGCGGTGGCGGGACTGGCGCGCTGCTATCTCGCCAGCGGCGATCTGGAACGGGCGAAGGCCACACTGCAGCTGGTGCGCCCCGATGGCGCCAATGACGAAGCCATCCGCGCCGTCGAAGCCGAACTGAAACTGCGCGAAACCGCCGCCGCCGCGCCGCCGCCCGGCGCCCATGCCGAACTGGAAGCCAAACTGGCCGCCGATCCGGCCGACCACCAGGCCCGTTTCGACCTGGCGATGGCGGTTGACGCCGCCGGCGACCGTGACCGCGCCATCGCCGAATTGCTGGAGCTGGTGAAGCGGGGCCGCAAATGGAACGAGGAAGCGGGGCGCAAGCAGCTTGTCACCTTGTTCGAGGCCATGGGCCCCACGGACCCGCGCACCGTCGAAGCACGGCGCAAATTGTCGTCCCTGCTCTTTTCATGAGGGAAATTGCGCATGGTTGAAGCGGTCCGCCTTGGCGCCGCCGCACTGGCGCTGCTGCTGGCCACCGGCGCCGCCAAGCCGCCGCCTCTGCCGCCTTCACCGGTGAACCAGCTGCTGGCGGCGGACCGCGCCTATTCCCAACTCTCGGTGGACAAGGGGATGCCCTATGCCTTCTTCGCCACCACCGCCATGGACGGGCGGCACTATGGCAATGGCAGCGAAACGCCGGTCTATAGCAAGGCGCAGGCGTTTCGCCGCCTCACCCGCCGCGATCCCGGCGTCCTGCGCTGGCAGCCGGAAACCGCACGCGTCTCCGGCGACGGCCATATGGGCTGGACGGCGGGAAGCTGGGTTTTCATTGCCCATGGCAGCAAACAGAAATCCACCGGCAATTATCTCACCATCTGGGTGAAAGACCACCGCAATGTCTGGAAAGTGCAGGCCGACATGGGCACTTCCGATCCGCCCCCGAAAAAGTGATAGACTGGACCAATGCAGAATTTTCACAGCTACACCGACCTGCCGACGCAACTGCCGCTTTTCCCCCTCAGCGGGGTGGTGCTGCTGCCGCGCGGCGCCATTCCGCTCAACGTCTTCGAGCCGCGTTACCTCAAGATGGTGGATGACGCGCTGAAGGGCGACCGGCTGATCGGCCTGATCCAGCCGTCGGAGAATCCCGACACGGTGCTGAAGCCCAAATTGTCGGCGGTGGGCGCGGCGGGCCGCATCATCTCGTTCCGCGAAACCGACGACAACCGCTATCTGATCACGCTCTCCGGGCTTTGCCGCTTCCGGCTCAAGGGCGAATTGACCGGCGAAGTCGCAGCCGAACTGCCCTATCGCATCGGGCTGTGCGACTTCTCGCCCTTTGCCAGCGACATGGCGGACGGCGACGACGAAAGCGATTTTCCCCGCGAGCGCCTGCTGGCGGCGCTGAAGGGCTATCTCAGCCACCGCGACATGAAGGCCGACTGGAAAAGCGTTACCAGCGCGCCGCCGGAAGCGCTGGTCAACGCCCTGTCGATGATGTGCCCCTTCGAACCGGCGGAGAAACAGGCGCTGTTGGAAGCGCCCAGCTTCGGCGAGCGCGCCTCCACCCTGGTGGCGATCCTGGAAATGGCGGGCGCCAGGTCCGGCCCGCATTCGCTGAACTAGGCTGATGACCGCCGATCCCAAGCTGCTGGAAATCCTGGTCTGCCCGCTGACGCGGACGCGGCTGCATTATGACCGCGAGAGGCAGGAGCTGGTGTCGAAGGCTGCCGGCCTGGCCTATCCCATCCGCGACGGCGTGCCGATCATGCTGGCGGCACAAGCGCGGCAACTGACAGACGCCGAACGCCTATGACCTGGCCCACCGAGCTGCGCCTCAATGCGGCGCGCAACAGCCTCACCGTCACCTTCGACACTGGCGAAACCTTCACCTTGGCAGCGGAATATCTGCGGGTTGAAAGTCCCAGCGCCGAAGTACGCGGCCATGGCGGCGGCCCCAGGCTGATCGTGCGCGGCAAGGAACATGTGACGATCAAGGGGCTGGAACCGGTGGGCAACTACGCCGTGCGCATCGTCTTCGATGACGGCCATGACAGCGGCCTCTACAGCTGGGATTTCCTGCTCAAGCTTGGCCGCGAGCGTGACGAAATCTGGGCGGCCCATCTTGAAGCATTGCGTCTTGCCGCCCGGGGTTAGGCGTCGATCCCCACCGCTTCCGCCACGCTTTCATAGCCGTCGCGTGTCAGGCATTCCGCCAATTCGCTCTTGATGCGCGTCACCAGCCCCGGGCCTTCATAGACCAACGCCGTGTAAAGCTGCACCAAGCTCGCGCCGGCGCGGATCTTGGCATAGGCGTCGGCGCCGCTGGCAATGCCGCCGGCGCCGATCAGCACCAGCCGGTTGCCGACCCGCCGGCGCATGCCGCGCAGGATGGCGGTGGAAGGGCCGAACAGCGGCGCGCCGGACAGGCCGCCGGCTTCGCGGTAATGCGCGCTTTGCAGCGGCGGCCGGGCGATGGTGGTGTTGGAGACGATCAGCCCGTCAATGCCGGTCATCAGCGCGACGCCCGCGATCTCGTCCAGCGCGGTCTCGTCCAGGTCGGGGGCGATCTTCACCAGCACCGGCGTCCTGGCGGGCCCACGCGCTTCCAGCACGGTGCCGATCAGCCGGCCCAGTTCGTCCTTGTTCTGCAGGCCACGCAGGCCCGGCGTGTTCGGCGAGGAGATGTTGACCGTCACATAGTCGGCCAGCGGCGCCAGCCGGACGAAGGCGGTGCGGTAGTCGGCGATGCGGTCAACACTGTCCTTGTTGGCGCCGATATTGATACCGGTGATGCCTCCTATTCCATTTGAAGAATTGCCCCGCCGCGCCAGATTGGCCGCCGCTTTTTCCATGCCGCCATTGTTGAAGCCCATGCGGTTGATGACGGCGCGATCCTGGCGCAACCGGAACAGGCGCGGTTTCGGATTGCCGCCTTGCGCGCGGGGGGTGACGGTGCCGCATTCGACAAAGCCGAAGCCCAGCCGCGCCATCGCGGCGGGCACGGCGGCGTTCTTGTCGAAGCCCGCTGCCAGGCCGACGGGGTTGGGGAAGGACAGGCCCAGCGCCTGCACCCGCAGGGATGGCGGGTCGCCCAGCCTTCTGGGCAGCAGCGGCCCGGCCCGGCCCAGCAGGGCCAGGGTCAGGTCATGTGCGGTTTCCGCCGGCAGGCGCGCCAGCAGGGAGGCTCCGAAATCCAGAAAACTTCTCATCTTGACCCAACCTGGAGGTTACCATCCCCCGGATTACCCTCTAGACGGGTATCGGCCCTTGTCCTATAAGGCAAAATATAGGAATAATAACCGAAATCCGGACTGATTTCTTAATAGTTAACGCGGTGGGATGCTGACACATCTTCAAATCTGGCGCGCCCTCGACGCGCTTGCCGTGCGGCATAACATGTCGCCCTCCGGCCTTGCCAAGCTGGCCGGTCTCGACCCCACCACATTTAACAAGTCCAAGCGCGGCACCAGCAGTGGAAAGCTGCGCTGGCCCTCCACCGAAAGCATCGCCAAGGTGCTGGCCGCCACCGGCGCCAGCCTGGAGGACTTCGTCGCCCTGGTCGGCGAATCCGGCAGCGCCCGGCGCATCCGCATGGTGCCGCTGATGGGCATGGCCCAGGCGGGAGCCGCCGGCTATTTCGACGATGCCGGTTTTCCCGCCGGCAGCGGCTGGGAAGAGATCGCCTTCCCCGGCCTGGCCGACGAGCATTGCTATGCCCTGGAGATCACCGGCGATTCCATGCTGCCGGTCTATCGCGACGGCGACCGCATCATCGTTGCGCCATCGTCGGACAATCTGCGCCGCGGCGACCGCGTCGTGGTCAAGACCCATGCCGGCGAAGTGATGGCCAAGCTGCTGGGCCGCATGACGGCGCAGCGCATCGAACTGAAGAGCTTCAATCCCCAGTTCGAGGACCGCAGCTTCGCCTTGAACGAGGTCGCGTTCGTGCACCGGATCATCTGGGCGAGTCAGTAGGCCTTCGGGCGCCGCCTGCCGGTCTTCGCGGCGCTGCCGGTCCGACCGTTCAAAAAAAGCGCACCCGATCAACCTGCAATCGCTTGCCGCAGCCGCAACGTGACGCGCGCGGCACGTTGCCGGCATGACATTGTTAAGATGCAACCTGTAGTTTTTCGCCAACAAGAATAACCACCCAGGAAGCTGCCATGTTATTTGCCGAATTCGCGGCGAGCATCGTCTCACCCGATCTCAGGCGCGTCGCCATGCACTGGCATGAGGCGCGCGGCAGCCGCGCCCTGCCAGCCTGGCGCGATATCCGTCCCGCCGCCATCGCGCCGCAGCTGCCGCTGGTCTGGGCCTATGCCTATGACGCCGAGATCGATGATTTCGTCGGCCGCCTGGCCGGCGACGTCATCGCCCGTCTTTTCAGCCGGACCTTCAAGGGCATGCGCATGACGCAGATGCAGCCGCGGATCGACGTCTCGTTCCTCTTCAGCCGCTCCAAGCAGGTCATCACCCGGCCAGCCCTGTTCCGCAGCAATGGCGATATCTTCCACATGCTCGACTGCCATGGCTATGGCGAGCGCATCATCATGCCGCTGTCGGAAGATGGCGGCAGGGCCGACGGCATTTTCGGCGCCACGCAATACCAGACCAGCTACCAGCCGCAGGGCGGCGGCGTCAGCGAGCACTGGTTCGACCTTGAGGCCATCGCCGCAGCGTAAAACCATTGCGAAGGTGATAAACGCTCCTGTCATGGTGGCGCGCCGAAGCGCGCCCGCAAGAAAAGCGCGGGGGAAGCGTGGTGGGCCGCCCAAGGCGGCCATGGGATTCGCCGCTCCTTTTCAGAGCGGGGCTCCATGACGGAGCCGGTGTATGCCTCATCGGCCGCACCACGCCCGGCGATTTTGGACCGCTTCAAGCTCCGACGGCGCCAAGGCGCAATCCGCGGCAGGCCCTATCGCCTGACCCGCTTTGAAGGGAATTAGCGAAATGCAGCCTGACGGTTCAGCGCGCCCGCGCCCGCGATCGTCTCGCGCCCTACCCACCGGGGTTCGTCCCACCCAGCCTCTCGGGGATTCAAGAAGCGACCTCATGGCCCGTCCGGATTCGTCACCTCCGGTTCGTCCATGACGCCGGCTTGGCCCCCGTTTCAGACGTCCGGAACGTCCCCGCTTGAGCCAGGCAGGGAGAAAGCTAAGCCGATTTTTCCGATGCGCCAGTGTGGATAGCGATTTCGCCGCGCTATCCCTATGGGGCGCGTTGGAAAGACACAGGAATTGCCGTTCAACTCCCCAGGCTATCCAGCAGCCGGACCATTGTTCCTTCAGACTGCATGTCCGCTTTGCGCGGCGGTCGCAATGGCTGGACGCGCGAGACGCTTCAGGGATAGCCCTGGAACTGCCGCACCTTGGCGTCGAAAGCCGGGCGCGATCCGTTGAGCGCCGCTTTCAGTTCCACCGCCCGCGCCTGCATGGCGCGCTCATAAGATGTGGCGGGTGTTGCCCGGATCGCCGCCTCCAGTTCGGTGGCGATGCGGGTGTGATAGGCTTGCGGATCGAAGCCCGCCAGCGACAGCGCGATCTGGTAGCGCACCGCGACATTGCCCGGCGCCAGCCGCGCGGCGCGGTCGAACAGCGCCAGCGCATCGGCCAGCGTCGCGCCATAGAGCGTGCGCGCCAGGAACGGCCCGCCGCCCTTCACCACTTCGATGTGCCAGCCGCCCAGCGCCGAGACCGCAAAGGGATTGGCCGGTTCGCTGGCGATGGCGGCGTCCAGCGCCGCCCGCGCCTGGCCCGGCAGGTCGCGCAGCCGCGCCCGCACCATGCCCAGGATTCGCGCCTGATAGCCCAGCGCCACCGCCAGCCAGACCTGGCCGTCGGCCAGCTTCGGATCGGCGACCACCGCCTGGCGCGCCAAGGCTTCGGCGCGC
>Ga0316221_1002509_pt1 | contig 16366 bp, 28 predicted proteins | sample TBH18007metaG_FD_206003 | JGI IMG/M metagenome (GOLD analysis project Ga0316221, IMG submission 206003) | Freshwater microbial communities from Trout Bog Lake, Wisconsin, USA - TBH18007 | ecosystem: Environmental > Aquatic > Freshwater > Lake > Hypolimnion/Profundal zone | place: USA: Wisconsin... | reverse complement strand
CTACCAAGGGCAGTAATTCAGGAGCAAATGCTGCAGTTGCAATACCTGCTGCAGCTGGAAGAATTGCGCTTAAAAAACCTGCTTCGGGTAAACCCGTATGCGGGTTAATAGTCAGTGATCCACCATGCTGTTGTGCCATTTTTTGCATGGCATTAAGCTCACCCGTAGTCATATGTACTAAATGGGTATCTTCACCACGACCATGTTCTGCTAAATGCTTGGCAATCAGGGGTAGACTCATAATCGACCTATTGAGTTATTTGGAGTTAAGTTTAACATTTAAACCACCGTTCCACTAGCATTTACCCAATTTTTTCCATTCCACCAAATAGGGTATCCAAGAGTAGTATCAAAGTACATTTGACCTATTTGTAACTTATTGACTGGGCGGTTTGCAGTAGTGCCGTAGTCTGGTGTAGCAGTAGCTTGGGTATAGTTATTTAGCTGGTTAAAGTACAGACGTAATTGATTTAATAAACGATTTTCAAACTCAACACTATAGCTTTGTGGAGCGTTTTGTAAGTTTGGTGGCGCTGGATTTAATGGAGTGCCGTTATAGTTAAGATAGGTTGGCAGAGTCATAGGTCACCTGCCCAATGTATACGCTCTAGCTCTTTACGGGCTGCTGCGGCTTCTTCTAAGGTTAAATACACCTTTGAATAGTAAGCTTTTTTACCAATAGAAACTTTAGCCATAAATTTACCAGATCCTGTTTTAGAAACGCCAGTAATGCCTGTTGTGCTATCAGGTCGAACACGAACATTTCTATTTTGAGTTTTAATTCCAGCCCAACGACAATTATTAGGCTCATAATTCCCATAAACATTAATACGGTCAAGAGTTTCGTCACCAACTGGCTCGCCCATATCTTTTGCAAAAGTAGCGTAATCCGTCCATTCTGAGCAAACAGTTATCCCTTTATTACCGTATCTTGGGTAATCTTTGTCTTTAGGGTTTGTACATCTTCTAATCATTGCTCGCCATGTATTGTAAGAACTTTTATTCCACCCACCATGTTTAGTAATAGCTTCTTTTAAAGCGCAACCACACGATGTTGTATTTCCTGTTACCAAACTACCAGAATCTGTTTTTGTTTCATTTCCACAATCACAGATACATTTCCATAATACTTTTTTACTAGCCGTTCTACCATCTTGTGCCACAACCACCAATTTTCCAAACCTCTGTCCTGTACGGTCTACTAATTTCATAATGATCTCCTTGTTGTAGAGCTATCATTATATCACCATTAGAACAGATGGAACATTTACCTTCTGCCATCAGGTCTAATATCTACACGGGGTGCGCCTAACTGCCAAGCAGTACCAACACCAGTAGACTGAATTTTAAATGCCATCTGACGACCTCTAGCACGGGTATAAACCTGTCCTGTAAACTGATTTACTGTATAAGCAGGGACAGTACTAAAGTTATCTCCGCTTACTACCGTTGGATTATCTGCAGTGCCATATAAAGTACCGGAGTTTTGGCGGGGCTTAACCTGCATGGTTACCGATGGATTATTACAGGTAGAAGTATTGAAGTTTACGTCAGGTAATAATCTCCAAACAAACCCAAAACTTTGACCATCACCAATATCAAAATCGGAAGATTGAATATAAGCCGTTATAGCGCTAGGAGATCCTGGATTAATTGACCCATCATCATTACCTACTTCATGGTAAAGCAATCGACTATTATAGTCAGCAGCAATAGGAAATTGTCCTCCGCTTTGGAACCAAGCAGACCGAGCCATAGTACCGTAATACCAGCAGTTATCTAGGTAGTTGTAAACAATGTATTTATCAACTTGATTACCACCACTAGAGTTACTTACATAAAACCACCAGACTTCATTAAAGCCTTCATTTGCACCAGCAAATACTTGGTAGGATTGATTTTGATTAATATCACCATAAAGGTATTGTCTTAATGTGCAAGGTAGGGTTTGTACTGTACCGTTATACATATAAAAACGATCTACACCCATCCAATAAGTCACGTTATTGACCGTAATCATAGCGTTGGGAGACATAATAGAAGTGTTATCCATCAGTAACTGGAAACCCCAAACATATGGAGCGCCAATGTATTGCATTGAATAGATAGCCGAATCGGTCCAAACTAAAATCTCTTGGCGAGTTGAACGAGCACCCATAATGAATGAACCATTAGCAAGTGTATATTCACCAGACTGATTAGTTAATTGTGGAACCCACTGATATTGATTGGCTTGATCTGACCAACGAACTAACATAGAATTAAAAGGTGAATTACTTACTAGCTCACCATTCAGTGTAGCAGTAGGTGCGCCAGGAGTATACGCATTAGCGCCAAAAACAATTACAAATTCTTGTACTTCTGAAGAAATTACTTGGTATGTAGAAGTTGGTATATATCCACCAGAATAAGAAAAATTATAGTTTCCTGAACTGGCTAAAGTAGTTGTTTTTGTAATAGGAACAGTGGTTGCCCCAGTAATATAGGATGCCGCTACCTGAGTACCTGCAGGAATACCTGTACCAGTAATAACCATAAAAGGATAAATATAGGGTGCATTAGTTGATGTTACCGTAATGCTTGCAACTCCAGAACTAAATGTTGAAGCGTCTGTAATAGCTGTTGTTGCATTAGCTAAAGAGCTTAAATACTGTCCTCTAGTACTTACACCATTGCTATCTTGCCAATAAAAAATAGGACCGCCACGGGGTGCGTAAACAAGGTCAGAACCAAAATTATCATTAGTCCAAAGGCGAAGTTGTTGACCAATACCTGTACCAGTATAAGGGGTACCCCAAGTACCGACACCCCAAGGACCAGCACCCCAACCATTACCAGAGTTATAGTAAGAAAGACCACTAGGATATTCGTAAGCTGCCGTTACTGTACCACCACCCGTTGCAGACGAAGTTGCTGCAGTAGCCGAAGTAATTGTATATGTAGTTGAACTTGGTACAGACTGTACTTGATAGTCACCTGATATAGTAATACCACCAACAGCAGAAGCGCCAGAGAAAGTAACAAAATCACCTATACTAGGATTATAAGTAGCATCAGTTACAGTAACTGTATATGGGTTAGTAGGATAAGAAGTTGTAAATGGGTTAGTTAAAGTATCGGTTTGGTATATAGGGGTAATGTCATAATAAGCACCACCGTTGTAAATATAGTATTTAGTATTTGTACCAACACCAGTAAATAAGTTACTACCACCTACTCCAGTATCGGACCATACCCAAATAGAACGACAGACACCGTTATATTGACCAGAAGCTACTTGAGTCCAGCCACCAATTTTTTCGGGCAAACCAGAACGAAAACGAATTTTATCCGCATCATACCAACCGCCTTCATTGCTATATATAGTACCTTCACGGTTAAGACCAGGACGAAACTGTAATTTCTGTAATGGCATATGGGATTACCCTAATACGGATAGTGCTTTTGCAATTTTGGCTTTGCGGTCATCTAAACCATTTAAGCCCCCATTAATTCTTTTAGTCATTGTCTCGTAATCTTGCACGTCTGCCAAGCTGTTTAGACCTTTTTTGTTCCAAAACCAACCAGCACTTAAAGCCGCATATTTAGGATCAACCAACCAATTAGGATTCCCAACAAGATCCATACCCAGACCAGATCCGCAGTTTGCATACGCTTCCTTCCCAGTCATTTGTATAAGACCTCTTCCTCTGTAGGCGTAACCCTCACCAGATTCTTCATCGCCATTACCCATGCGCCCAGAATATATTTTGTTAGCTAGTTTTTCGGGGTTGTTTGCATACTGGCTAGCCACATCGAGACTAGGAAATCTACTGGGCCAAACAGCCATAAGTCGAGGAGCGGAGTAATTAAGGTTTTCTTCCAATACTCTAAAATTATTAGACTCATGAGCACACTGCCCTATAAAGAAAGCCTGCCGTGCAGGGGTAGAAATATCGTACTTTTGAAAAGTCTCATTTAGCAGGTCTAACCATTTTTGGTCAATACCAAGGGCTTGCAGTTGTGAGCTATTCATCTGAACCAATCTTAATCCCAGTAATTAAGCCAATAAAGCCACCAACAATAGTTTGAAACGCTGGTGTAATGGCCTCAAAAATCTTTGTATTATCTACGATGGGGTTGAATAAACCCACAAGCAAAACCCCAACCATACTAAGAAGGATAAGAGTAAGAGTGGCACAAGCCATGAGGGTAACGTAGGCACTTAATTGTTCTTTATTCATTTAATTAATCCGTTTTCTGTAGCCCATTCTTGCCATAGATTTACTTGGAGGGTTGTTTCAGCGCATTGTCCAGCAAGTATTGGGTAGGCGGTTTCTGCATCAGTTCCTTTGGGGGCTGGGGAAATGCCGGACATTGGACTGCTACTGGGGTTGAGCTGCATCCTGCCATAATAATTGCGCAGAGCAGCAAGCTTACCTTCGTATTCATTTTTGATTCCTTCATTAACTAGTTGGTGTTGTTGTTCGACTGCTTGGTTGTGGGCTTCTTGCGCTTTGGCAATGGCTTCAACGCTTGCCTTGTATTCCAAGTATCGTGAATAACCCATCCTATACCCAGAACCAAAAATGCCGAGTACAAGAGCAATAGCCAGACCAATTTTGACATATGTAAAGTTCACTGCGGCTCCGAGTTTTGCTTCATCATTACACTAGCACCGCCAGCCCCAGAAACAAGGCCAAGCGCTTCGGCAAGTTCAGTAAGGCTAATCTGATGTGCTTGCATCACTTCATAAACTGCAATACAGATAATGGCAATAAAACCAATCAACCAAGTCCAACGACCAATATCATGGGTTTTATTATCCTTACCAGTAAGAAGTTGGGTTAGGATTTCATTCATGGGTTTTACCCAATCAATGCTTTTACTTCATCAGCAGTTAAACCAAGCGCAGTTAATTTAGCTAATGCAGAAGCCTTTGCAGTTTCAGCGGCTTGTTCTGCTTGTGCCTCGGCATTTTTGTCAGCATCATATTTTGCTTGATTAAATGTAGGAACATTATCAATAAGCTCAATATAAGGTATTTGTTCCATTGTAAAATTAATGGGAATTAATACTGCATCTTTAGGTATTAAATGAATTTGAGTTTCATCAAATCCCCATTTTTTATTATCGGGTGTAATGTAGTGATTCATTATCTTAATTCTCCCCAAATCGAAAGAGTAGTTGTAGCACTACTATTTGTCGTATCAAAAGAATATGTTGCTCCGTTTGGCACAATAATACTTAATTCACAAGTAGAGTTTCCTGCCGCATAAATTACTTGATATGTAATTAAAGAACTATTTATATAAGCATTTAAATAATGATTTCCACCAGAACCACTTGTTCCCGCACAAACACAAACCATTATTGGATAACCAGTACTATTAGTATAAGTTGTTCCTAAAGCACGACTAGATGTTAAATTTTGCCAAGTTTGACTATTTGTTCCTAAACCAGCGGCTTGTGCTTGTGAACTAGAATTTCCAAAAATAATGCTACTAGATGAAGGAAGAGTTACGCCATTTGACCCGTCAAGAACTAAAGACATAATCTATCCTTAAATAGCCACTAATTGGGCAGTAGTTGTAGCAGCAGCAATAGCAGCACGGTCAGCTTGTAACTTAGCAGTAAAGTCTGCATCAGCTACTTCGTTAGCAATACCAGCCAAAGTATTGAGTTGTCGCTTTTGGGCTTCTTGAACCGCAGCAGCATTGTATTGGGCTAATTTGATTGCACGGGCTTTTTCAAGGTTTACTGTTATTGTAGAGCCTGACAATTCCCAAGCATCAAAGAATTGAGCATCTGCGCCAGTTGGAAGAACTGAATCATCAACAATGATTGCACCAGCAGGGCAGTCTTTTGCCAATACTTCTTGTACAGAGATTTCACCAGTTGGGACTGTTACGGATACGCCACCGTTGGCGTTTGAATGAATGATTACTTGTGACATTTTATCTTTCCTTTGATTATCTAAATACTGCAATATTTACAATTATTCCATCATACGGCTGAGTTGCGTATGACCCTGTATATATATTAAATGTTGATGCTGTTGGTGTTGTACCGTTTGCAATCCAAGTTCCAGCTAGATAAGAACTTTGACCTTGCGACATTCCGATAGCAGAATAATTAGCATCTGATAATGCGTTAGTAAAATTGATGTTGTAATTACCAGCTGCATTTCTTGTAATTGAACTTACATTGTATGAGGCTCTAATTACGCCAGTTGTTCCAGTAAAACTTACCCAAGCCTTTGCGCTACCATAAATGGCATTATCCATTGCAGTGCTATTACCAGCACCATCTTGTAAAGTATCTGCGACTATTGTTCCTGCCATGATTTATCCTTTAATCAAAAAACACACAAGCAATAATGTATGGGTTGTAGTAAGAACCATCACTACCGTTGTATGTTCCCCGCACTGTATTAACTGCACAAGATGTTGTCGTTGGAGCAGTTCCGTTAGTTCCATCCCAGTTATAACTTACAAAAATACCGCCTGAGTTTGGATATGTAGGGCCACGACCAGCCGCAGCAGCCATTGAATAATTAGCATCTGACATTGCTGTTGTAAAGTTAATTACCCATTGACCAGTAGAGGAATAAGTAATTGAGCTAACATTAAATGATTTACTAACTGAACCTGAACCTGCAGAACCATTCCAAGTTACCCATGCTTTAGCAATACCGTTATAGGCGTTGTTTGTACTGTATATACCAGTATCAGTATTTAATGTATTTGCGACTATTGTGCCAGCCATAATTTTTCCTTAAACGATTACCCAGCGTGAGCCAGTTGGAATTGTAACTACTATACCTGTATTTACTGTTACTGGACCTGCTGTAACACCGTTGTTTCCTGTAGTCATTGTATAGTTACTTGATATAGTTTGTCCATTTTCATATACTACCCCACCAGCTACAAGCCCTGTTACACCACCAATTTGTCCCCAAGAACCGCTTACATAACTACCTACAACAGTAGCATTTGCGCCTGGGTTAGAAGCCATCGTGTAAGTAAATGTGGTAGTTCCAGTTACCGTAATAACAAATGTGCCGTTATAAGCTGCAGGGGTAGCGCCAGTAATAGTAACTACGTTGCCAGTAGTAAGTCCATGTGCAGTGCTTGTAGTTAATGTAGCCGTTGTAGTGATATAAGTAATACTTGATATAGTCTGTCCAGCCACAGTACTATAAGATTCATAAAACCCTGTTGTGGAGTTATAGCGAATCATGCCAGCTAAAGGTAATGCTGACCGTTGGGCTGTAGTTCCTACAGGCAGTTTTACTTGACCAGTGCCACTAAAAGTACCATCCCCAGTAGTTGAAAGAGTACCTGTAATGGCGGTATTACCGCCTAGGGTTGAGGTTCCAGTAACTGAAAGTGTTCCTGTAATAGATGCATTACCACCAACAGATAAAGGACCTGGAATATAAGGATTATTTAAAGAAACACCAACCGCACCGTTGATTGCCGTAGAGGAAACAGTTTGGGAAACACTAACTGTATATGTACCAGCTCCACCTGTACCAGAACCAAGAGCAGTAATAGTAGTGCCAGAAGTAACGCCTGTACCAGAAATAATTTGACCGACAAAGAATGTGCCTGTCAGCGTACCACCAATCGTTAGGGTTGTTCCTGATATGGATGATGCTGTGCTCGTAGCCGCTGTATAAGCAGATAAAGCCCCCGCAGCAGATAAGTTTCCAGTTTCAGTAGAAGAACCCGTAACCGTTAAATTACCGTTAACCAAAAAGTTGCCAGCAGAGCCAGTCTGGGCAGAGAAAAAGCCAGTAGACCCATCACAATATACTTGCGCTGTAGCCCCACTGGGGATAGTAACAACGGTTGAACCGCCAGTAGCAGCAATTTGAATTGCGTATCCACCAGAAGTATTATTGCTAATGATGTAAAACTTAGGCTGTAATGGCGCAATTACTTGATAGACTGCTGAGTTTGATCCCGTAACATTAAGTACCATGTATCGAGATTCGTTTGAAGAACCATTGGTAGTATTCAATGTGCGGTTTGCATTGGACATAGCAATATTAACTACTCCAGCAACCGCATATTCCATGTACTGCCAGTTATTATTAGTAATAGTTCCCCAAGTATTGGAATCCTCTCCATTACCCATTTGCTGTATTTCTAAACTGGGGGTATATTGTGATGGCATGATTTATCCTTGGAAATTATTAATTTGTGACCAGCCAGCGCTTTGAGCGTTATTAACTTGAGACCACGAGCCACCGCCACTATTATTAATATTATTCCATGTAGCAGAACCGTTGTCATTAATTTTTATCCAACCACGCTGAACCAACAAATCTAGCATATAAAAGTTTTCAGTAATAGCTTCTAAAAAAGCGGCTTGTATAGTTAAATTATCCAAAAGCGTTACATTTTCTACTAAGGCTTCTAAAAAAGCTGAACTTTGCGTATTAGAATCTAATACACCAAAATTTTCTGTAATAGCTTCAAAAAACACAGAAATAATAGATTGCAGTTCAGCCATAATCATAGGCTCAGTAATGCTAGACTTAAATTGCGCAGAAATAGATTCAGAATCCGCTTGAGTTAGGGCTTCTACTATTCCTTCAAAAAAGTTATCTTGCTCACTTTGAACATCCAAAATCTGGGACATTGACTCAGTTATAGATTCTAAAAACGTAGAAAGCTGGGTATTAGAATCTGCTGACGTTATAGCTTCTGTAAGGGCTTCTAAAAAAGTAGATAACTGTGTACTTAAATCCCCAGAAGTAAAATTTTCAGCTATTGTAAAAGCATAAGCGTTGTTGCCTAAAGCAGCAAATGGAGACTGGGCAAATGTTGTAATTCCAAACATTACACGACCACCCAGCGAGAACCAGTAGCAATGGTGACTGTAGTACCTGTAGCTACTGTAAATGGACCAGCACTCATCATATTAGAACCAGAAGCAAGAGAATAGGATGATGTATTAGTATTTGTATTGACAAAGAAACCTTGGCTTGCTTTTTGAACTGGAGCAGACTGTGTTGTTCCATCAAACGTAAAATTTGACGCTTGGTTTAAGGTTGTTGTGCCTTGACCATAAGGAACATAAGTGCTTGTAAATGTAACTCCTGGTGCTTTACCGTTAAATGTATTCCAATCAGTAGAAGACAAGTATCCGTTTGTACTGGTACTAGCTACTCCCATAGCCGTTGTTAACTGAGCAGAGGTTGCCGCTGTAAAAGATGATGTTCCGTTGCCATATGCAACACCTGTAAGTGTAGCTACACCTGTGCCGCCATTAGTTGGAGTTAAAGCACCAGATACGTTTACGTTAGCTGTACCGATAGCCAAAGCACCAAAAGCTGGAGCACCAGCACCAGCAGAAATAAGAGCATTACCAGACGTACCCGCTGCTGTATAAGCATGGGCTGTACCTGTTCCATACCCAGCGCCACCAGCCGTAGGAGTAGCAGTAGAATTTGTACCACCAGAAGCAATTGGTAGCGTACCAGTAGTTAAAGCTGAAGTAGATGTTGCATAAACTGCGCCACCAGAGGTAAATGAAGTTAAGCCTGTACCGCCATAGGCAACACCAACTGTAGATCCGTTCCAAGTAGCACTAGATATAGTTCCACCACCCATTACTAAGCCAGCAGTACCCCAAGTAACCGCACCGGATGGACCAGTACCCGGAACAAACTGATAACCTGACCAGCTACCTGCAACTGACCCGTTGTTTTCGCAAAATATAAATCCTGCCATACCGGGTACTATGGTTAATAAAGTTGTAGGTGTACCGTCTTGTAGTGTTAAGTTACCTGTTGAGTCGTTATCAATAATATAACCTTGACCTAAGGCTACTGTATTAGCAGCTGGTAGTACAGCAGTCTGAGTTGTTGTACCAGTAAATCTTTGGTAATAAGTAGAAGCTACAGTTAATGTAGTAGTACCAGCAGCAGTTGCAGTTGATGTCCAACCGGGTGTAAAGCTATTTGCAGTTACGTTTGCATTAGCATCACGCAATACAACTGAGTTTGCTCCGCTAGAAGAAGTAACACCTGTACCGCCATATGTAGGACTAATTAAAGTACCTTGCCAAGTACCAGAAGAAATAGTACCCAAAGCACTAACGTTTCCAGAGGCGTCAAGGTTTACAGATTTTTCAGATGGGTAAGTAACAAATACGTTAGACGAACCAGATAGTGTAATTGGCGATGTATTTCCAGATGAGTTAGAAAGAACAGTAGTTCTAGCTAATGTAGGGCCAGTAGTTGAGTATGTACCAATACCTACTTCCCATGTAGAGCCGTTAACTATACAGTAGAAGGTAGTATTTCCGTTACCTACAACAGCAAAAGATTGAAATCCAGATACGGCTCCGCCTAGGGTTATTGACCCTGTTCCTGTGGTAGCCGTAGTCTCTTGGACACGGTCATAAACGACTAGAGCCATTTAAGACTCCTTAACTTGTAGCAGTTGTGGAATAAGTTACAGTAACCGTATCACCAGCCGTTGTTGTTTTTGCAACTGAAAAGTTTCCTTCAGAATATAAAGTACCGCTTGTATTACTTTGGGTACTTACTGCGCCAGAACCCAATACTAAGAAACAACCATAAACTGTACCTCCAGAGCCAGTAATAGTGTAAGTAATACCCGTAGCAGTAGAAGAAGTTACGTTAGATGGAGTTGACCCAGTAGATGTAGAAGAGGCAAATACCGCTGTGCCACGAACTGCGGAGCCACCAACAGTATAGGCAGTAAACTCTTTACCGCCACCAACCAAAGTAGTCATTGTGTCTGTTGCAGCTGGTGTTAAAGAAGCATTAGTTAATCCAAGATATGGACCTGTTACTGTATACGCTGAACCTTTGAGCAAAGTATCAAGCATCAACTGTTTACCAACAGCGACAACTAAGTTTGGAAAGCCATCAGTCCATTTGAGGTTACCGTCTTTATCACGACACTCAACGTAAAAACTACCTTCTTGTGTCATTCCTTCTGGAATAGTTACGTTGGCTTGTAATGTTGCTACAGCGCTATCGCCACAGCTTCCTAATTCTTTATGCATAAAGGCTCCTTAATCGCCAGAACTTATTACATTAGCAGCCGTATAGCTACTAACAGTTAAAATAGCAGACGTACTGGTCGCTGCTGGAAATTGAACGGTAAAGCTACTATTACAAGTCTTATCAGACCCAAAATTCAAAACAAAACAAGCTGCTTTTGTAGTGTAATTGTAGACCAACGCACCTCTACAAGTAAATGCCGCAGGACTCCAAACAGCATTAGCAAAAGATACATAAGTAGTGTTGTATTGCTGGTTGATTGTTGGAGCCGTAGAAATTACCAAAGGCTGACCTCCAGCCGTATAACCTGTGCCAGTAACTTCATTTACTGTCGTGTAGGAAGCTGTCGTGGCATCTAAGTTTGCGTTTGCGTTATAAAGAGCAATATAGTAATTACCACTGGTAAAGTTTTCATTACCATTGAGTAAATTTTGCTGGAATACATTACAGGCAGATTGAACTATAGGCATTATTGTTTCACCATAATACGAGCCTGACCGTTACGATATGCATCACCACGCTCCAGACCAGTACCAAGACGGTTAAGCTGTTGCATAGCTTCTTGGTATTTTTCTTCGTAGTACTTAACCATATCGGCTTCGCCCTTCATAAAGATCATGGCTTCACGCATAGCACCATATAGAAGGACAGGGTCATAGTTATCACCAAGCCAGCTACGACCTGTTGAATTAGATATAGCACTAACGGGGATTGAGAATCCAGAACCAGTAGAACCTAAAGATGTACAGGTCAAAATATCACCTACAGCGTAAAAATTACCACCAAAAGTAAGTGTTACGCTAGTTACTGCACCACCAGAAATAACAATATCAGCAGTAGCGTTTGCGCCTGAATTATTAACTTGGCTAGTATTAGCATAACTTAGTGGCACATTTTGGTATATGCCATTGGTATATAACGAGCCTCCAGTAATAGTACCTAGCGTAGCAATTTGACCTTGCACAATAGTAGGTGGATAGTAGAAATAATGCATCTCTACTTGGTAATTTGAGTCTGGGGTTGGTGCTAACATAAATGTTAAATCATCAATATTGGCACCGTTATAGCCATTTTGAGACCCAAATAAACTGTAATATCTAGGAAGACCTTGTGGAGTACCTTGTTGAACACCACTTGTAGTTACTGTAGTTGGGTATGCTTCTCTTAAAAAGTTAACATCTTTGTTAAGTAAAAATGTGTAATTACCAGAACTATCAATAACTGCAAGAGAAAAAGTTGACAGGTAGTCAGTTGGTAAAGCTAAATATTGATTACCTGTCGTTAGGGTACCGACTACGTTTTTGCGTAGTGAGGGTAATTGAACTGAGTTATATATACGCTCTTCAGCCTCCATCACAAAGACTGGAATATTTGCTACGAACAACTGTTCAGTGTTCTCAGCATATGCTTGGATTGTGTTATATAACGTCTCGTAATTCATTATTCAGCTTTAGCTTCTTCAGTTTCAGCAAGATTACCTTGCATACTTTTTTGAATATTTAACTTTTGCAACAACATAAATGCGCCAGACTTTGTAGGTAGTTCACCTAATACATTTAAAATAAAGTCAATTTCATTGTTTTCTAAATCAAATTTCACTGTTTTTCCTTTTAGTTAATTAAGCCATTGGGCCTCGTGACATACGCCCTTTGGTTGCTGCACCAGCTCCACGCATTTCAATACCAGATGTCTTTTCTTTAGCCTGACCATAGCCTACGCCATTTGGGATAGGATCTTTGATATCCACATCTTTGGCAGCTTTGGTTGTAGCGTAAGGAATAGCATCTTCCATCGCTTGGAAACTCTCTACTGTGTATTTTTTACCAGACATAGTATGCGGAGCAGCATAGTCAGAAGCTGGTTTGTCATATTTAGCATGACCAGTATGAACAGCTGGGCTATTCTTTTTGGTTGCTTTTACGGATTTATCGTATGCCATGATTAACGACCTCTTCCAGAAGATTTTTGATTCATAGCACGAGCCATGTTGCGACCTACAGCTTTCATAGCTTTGCCAGTGACACCGCCTTTAGCCATTTTAGTAGGTTTTGCACCTGGATGCATATGATGTTCGTGCTTATGAACTTCTTTTTTTGCTTCTTTATCTGCAATCTTAGTTACTTGCTTTTTGTCCATTTTAAACTCCTAAGTTGTTGTAATGGTTACTGTACCGATTGTTATAACAGGAAGCAAGGAATTTGGCGTTAAATAACTGTCAAAATAACTCGCTCCACCCACTGGGTTCCATCCCCATTGAATCTGTCTACTACCATCTGTTGAATAACCTTGATTATCGATGTTATTCACATTTGGATCATAAGGATTAGTCATTAATCCATACGTTCCACCAACTTGATAACTCACATCTGGGCGTGGTTCCCGTACTGCTTGTGGGTCATTAACAGGGTAAAGTCCAAGACTTAATTGTGGTTGATCTGGATCCCAGCACTCAGGACATACTTTGATATTGAAAAGTTTGGTTTTGATAACCTCTTTTTTCAATTCCTTGAGCATATATCGAAAACCACAACGATCACATTGTGCTATTGCCCATTTGCCAGATGAATACTTATTTGGCATTAGATGAACCTACCTTTTGTACGACCTTTTCTTTCTATGCCATGACCTCGAATAACACCGCCTTTTTTGCGGTTTAATGGGCTATCTGGGTTAAATGGATTATTAGATCCTGGAACATAACCAGCACCGCCACCGCCTTTAGGAGAACTGCCTTTAGGAGTTTTGTCGTAATACCCCATGTCCTTTAATCTTTCAGCATAGGTACGATCACGTTCAGCATCTACTTTAGCTCTGTGTTCTTGAGCCATTTTAGAAGCTTCATCTTTAGCTTTTTGTACTTCTTCAGGGGTAGGCATTATCTACTATGACCTCCGTAAAACGACATCCTAGGAACAAAACGAATAGCTGCTTTTTCCCTATCTTCTTGGGAAGCTAAATCCCATTGTTCCATGTACTCAGCTTTGAGCATTGGGATTCTATTAGGATCTACCCCAGGAATCTTGGATGACAAATAAAAAGCTAAACCAGCAACCATACATGGGATAAATCGGAATGGAATGTCATTGGTATTTATACCAGTGCCAGCATCCTGAATCCTACGCATACGCCAGTAAACGAATGTGTATTGGCTGCCTGGAGAGTTAGGAGTGGGCCAGACGTTAATACAAGGAAGATTAACCACGCTAATCGTTGCACCAGTCGCATGAGCAGCTGCAGTAGTACCATTCTGACCACGATAGCAATTTAACAGCTGTGGGGCTGTTGTAGAGACATTTGGGTAGTAAATAATCTCGTTGTCTATCTGAATGTAGCCAGTGGCTGCCAAACCAGTCATATCTGATGGCGATAACTGGATAGTAGTGTCGGTAGCACTAATTCCAGTCGTAGAACCATTTCCCACTAAGGTGTAAGCGGTAGGGTTATTTTGCCCAGATTGACGGTTAATCCATACTTGGATAGGTCTTCCTTGAGCCAATTTATTAGGCAATGTCGAGTAGGTGTCCTCGGAAATGCGACTAATGTTGATATCTATCTGGTTTTGCAAAGTACCAGTTCGGATAACTTGGCTTAACAAGTCGATGGTATCTATTGGCAAAGGGTAGGTGCTCTGTCCAGTTACCATAGGAATCTGACCTTCTTGGATAGTCCAAAGGTTAATTCCTCGGTTAGCCCACTCGACTGTTAGGATATTTAAAGACCGTCTGGCTGTCCTAAAATCATAGCCAGTTCTTAATTCGACACCGCACCTTTCAAACGCCTCTTCAATGAGGTCATTCATGTTCAGGTCAAATACGGATGTCCCAGATGTGGTCATTTATGCATCTTTTTTAAGGTTTCAGCAAGACGGGCACGTTGACCCATTTTGCCAGGCTTTTTGGCAGCTGCTTCAAGTTTTTTCTCTGGGATAGTATGTCCTTCTTTTACTCCCAAAGCTTTACGCAACGCACCAGATTTTTTGATTGCGTGTTGGATCCATTTTTCTGCCATGATTAACTCGCAACATTTTGCTCTGGATCAACTGGAGTAGTAACTTCAATGGTTGCAGAAGCTGGTTCTTCAACATTAACAGTTACGCTGGCTGGTGTTTCTACTACAGGATCAGCCTCAACAGGAGCAGTTTCAACAGCAGCAATTTGTACAGGATCAGCCTCAACAGGAGCAACTTGTACAGATTCTTGTGCAGGAACCAAAGTAGCAGCAAAAGAAGCTACTACTGGTGATTTTGAGAATCCCATAGCAACTTTTTCACTAGCTAAATAAGCAGCAAATTCATTTAATAATTTGTGCTCTTCGCTTTCTACAGCATGACCAGCACTCTTTACATAACTTAACACTTTATCCAATAAGCTCATTTTTTCTTCCTTGCAGCTCTCATATTATCAATCAAATTAGGGTATGGTCTACCAGCTGCTTTTGCCATTGCTTTCGCACTAGACTTTTTAGCTGAAGACAATTTTTTTGGTTTACCAAGATCTTTCGGTCTTGGTTTATCCCAAATTTGCCCACCTTTGGCATAAAACTCAACAGCATCAGGATTATCCTTTCTCTGGATAATCTTTTTGCGTGGCATCTTAGATGGGTTCACTGCTCCCATCCCTCGGCTGGCTCTCATTACTTATGAGCGTGACCGCCACCGCACATTGCTTCAACGTGCTCGTGGTGATGTTTGTGACCATGCATACCGCCATCATGCTCTTTTAAATGCTTTTCATGAGCGTGATGTTTATGGATATGACCGCCATGAGCATGACCACCATCATGTTCTTTCAAATGATGCTCAATATGCTCGTGATGTTTTTTGTGTCCGTGTGACATAAATTTCTCCTAATTAACAGTATTTGGTTTTAGTATGACCACGTTTAGCAATGCCATCAGCACGGCTAGAAGTAGAACCACCAGAAGCCATTTTCTTCATAAAGGACTTCATGTTCTTTTCTGATTCAATTGGTTCACGCTTACCAGAATCACCAAGGCTATGACCACGAGTATGACCACGTTTTTGGTCTTTAGACTCACCAAACTTACCATGTTTATTAGAACCAGCTTCAACATCATGTTTCATGCCACGAGGACCCATAATCTCTTTTTCTTTCATATGACCACGAGATTCAGTGCTGGCTTCACGTTTAATAGAACCGCCCATTGCATATTTCTTCATATGGGCTTTGCCACCGTGCTTCATGCCTTTAGCTTCGTGCTCTTCTTCTTTAGCAAGTTTACGAAGTTCTTTAGCTTGATGCATTTCGTGTTCTTTTTCAGCATGAGCATGACCACCTTTAGCCATCTTTTTAGTGTGATGACCTTCATGCTCTTTCA
>Ga0316221_1002506_pt1 | contig 16369 bp, 15 predicted proteins | sample TBH18007metaG_FD_206003 | JGI IMG/M metagenome (GOLD analysis project Ga0316221, IMG submission 206003) | Freshwater microbial communities from Trout Bog Lake, Wisconsin, USA - TBH18007 | ecosystem: Environmental > Aquatic > Freshwater > Lake > Hypolimnion/Profundal zone | place: USA: Wisconsin... | reverse complement strand
CCCCATTCATCGCTGGGATATCGGCCGCCCGCGCCGCAGGCTTTTGTGCCTCAGCCACCCCATCTAGATGGAACGCCAGCTATGCAGTAGTCTCACTCACGCTGGTACAAAATATCCGGCAGGCCAGACCTTGACAAATCCCCGGCACATGGAAGGCACGATATTGTTTCGCGGCGACAATAGCGGCAGCGCCGCGCCCTGGTTTGCCGACAAGGTGGGACGTTAGATACGATGATGCGAATTGCCGGAATTTCTTTTGCCGCGATGATGGCTTTGGCGCTGCCCGTTACAGCGCAGACACCTTCCATCGCAACCATGAGCGAAGCGCAGATCAAACCCATTCTGGTGGGAAACTGGTTGATCAATATGGGCTATGTGCCCGGGCCGTTGACCATCAAGGATGTCCAGGATGGTCAGCTCACTTTGTCCGGCCGGTTGCCGCTGGTCTATAACCAGCTCTTCCTGACGCGTGGCCGGATCAGTGGCGACAAGATCACCCTGGTGTTCAGCCTGGGCACTGCCGAAGGAACTGTGACCAGCCCGACCCATATGGAAGGCACGCTCAGTTTCAGGGGCGACGCCACCGCAAGCACCACGGCCCATTGGCACGCAGATAAGGTGCCGCCCGCGCCTTGAGCTGGCCTATTTTGTTACATTAATCGGCTTTTAGGCTTATCCGTCAGTATTGGTTCACCGCAATAGGCGCTCATGCCAACATACGGCATGGGCCAGACCATCAGCTCGACCACCGACATGATGTCTTACGCCGGCGATCTGCGGCGCGCCGCCAAACAAGCGACGGCGCCGGAGGTATCGGAAAAGATTCAGCGCTCCGCCGCCGCATTGGAAAAAACCGCGCTGACGAAAGTCGGACAGACCAGCCCCGGTATCGGCGCGTTGCTCGATCTGCTGGCTTGAGCACAAAGAAAATGCCGCCCGCGAAGATGCGGACGGCATGATCATTTCCAGACTTGATTAGTGGCCGGTGCCCGGCTTGGCCGTCTTCGGCGCCTTGCCATCTTCGACGCGGCCTTCGTTGCGCAATTCGCGGCCTTCGGCAGCCTTGCGCTGACCTTCCGGCGTCTTGCTGTGTTCGTTCATTTCTTCTTTGACGAAACCGGCAGCTTCCTTGGCTTGACCCTTGATGCTCATCTTTGCTCTCCGTTTTGACGGGGGTTCGCAAAAGAAAAGCATCACCGGGGATTTTGTTCCTCTCTGAGAGGACAACTCGCCGAAGTGTATTTTTTTTGACCGCCGCATCGTGCGAAGACGTACCAACGGCAAGTTTCATTTCTTGTGCGCCGTTGCGCGATCTGCTGCCGGGATCGTCGCCCGCTAAAACAGGCACGGCGCAACCATTTTGTATCTTTTGGCCGCCAGTCTGGCCCGCTGCCGTGGGCGGTTCCAAGACGCTGGCGCGGCAGATCATGGGCCACCAGGGGGCGCACCCAAAAGCCCGAGCGCAGGATTAAGGCCAGAAGCGCGGATGCCGGTCATGGTCTCGATGATCGCAAGTAGCTGGCAACTCGCCGCGGAGACACGCGACGGCGAGGCCTGAAGCGACGGGCCGGGCCCAGATCGCGGACGGATGATCCCGACCACCGGTAACGCTGCACAGCGTCCGGGGCTGGTCGGATGATGCCTTTCGCTCTGGGCCTATCACAGGCACATATATATTTTGATTGAACGGAATGGCAGCAGAACGCTCAACAGAACGTCCAGCGGATTGTCAGCGAACGCTGTAGCGATCGCACCAGCGGACGCTGAACGCACGCGGCAGCGGATGCAAAATCCCGCGCAATTCCGAGTCTATTTGCGGGCCTTGGTCGCAGCCTTTTGCGCGATAATGAGGGCCTTGGCGTGCGCCTCGCTGGCGACGGTGTGCTTCTTGACCGCCGCATCGTATCCGGATGTCCCCTGGGCCATTTTCATTTCCTTGTGCGCGGCCGCGCGTTCTGCTCCGCGCTTGTCCGCTTCGATTTCTTCGGGGGTTTTGTCGGACATTTCGGTTTCCTTCCAGGTTGGGCAGACCCTAAGCCTGGACGACCCATAAGGCCCAGCCGGAATCCAAATCTTGTTGCTGCAAACAAAAAGCCCGGCGTATGGGCCGGGCGTTTTGGTCACGAAATCTTGGAAAAAGTGGCTCCCCGGGACGGGCTCGAACCGCCGACCAACCGGTTAACAGCCGATTGCTCTACCACTGAGCTACCGAGGAACAGGACGCGGTGTCTAGCGCGTCTGGTTTGGCATGACCAGAAGAAATTTTCCCCTAATTTCCGAGGCTTCCCGCGGGCGTTTTGGGGAATAAGCCAAAAAAAAGAGGCCGGGTTTGATCCCGGCCCCAAGGCGTTGGGTAATGGTGGGTGTCTTCAAGGAAGACGCGCAGAGGATGCCCCACTACGGTTAATAAACGCTTAATTTTGTTGGAACTTTTGGGTGCAAGGGTGGAGGCCACGCCCGGAATCGAACCGGGATTCACGGATTTGCAATCCGCTGCGTAACCACTCCGCCACGTGGCCTCACTCAGTCTTTGGAACAAGACGGGGTCGTCTCGAACCAGGCAGGCAGGGCCTATAACAGGGATTGCTCCGCCGAAAAAGCCGCGTTGTTTCACCCCGGTGGGCCGCCTATAACCGATTCCATGCTGGAAACCATGCTCGCCGCCCGTATCAACATGATCGACGCGCAGATCCGCAGCGCCGACGTCACCGATCCGCGCATCCATGCCGCCATGGCGGCGGTGGCGCGCGAACGGTTTGTGCCCAACAACAAGCGCGCTTTGGCCTATGCCGATGTGCCGGTCGAGGTGGCGCCGGGGCGCTTTCTGCTGGATCCGCGCTCGCTGGCCAAGGCGCTGCAATTGGTCGCCGTGACGGCCGAAGATCGGGTTTTGGATGTGGCCTGCGGCACGGGTTATTCCTCGGCGGTGCTGGGACGGCTGGCCAAATCGGTGGTGGCGCTGGAGCAGGATGCCGATCTGGTGCGCATCGCCAGCGAAGCGCTGTCCGTGGCCGGCAGCAATGTCGAAGTCACCCAGGGCTCGCTGATCGAGGGCTTCAAGATGGGCGGCCCCTATGACGTGATCCTGGTCAATGGCGCCATCGAGGCCCAGCCCGACACCTTGCTGAATCAGCTGGACGAGGGTGGCCGCCTGGTGGTGTTCCTGCAGACCGGCGCCCAGGGGCGGGCGACCTTGTTCGTCCGCGAACATGGCGCCATCGGCAGCCGGCCCGGCTTTGACGCGACGGTGCCGCTGCTGGCGGGTTTCCGCAAAAGCCAGGGCTTTATCTTTTAGTCGAACGGGGCTGTTCAAGCGTCTCAAACTGCTGTGCAAAGCGCGCCGGGACGATGGTCTTGCGGGCGGCGTTAACCTAATCTTTGCGTTCTGAAGGCCACTGTCCTAGGGTTTTCACAGGTCCGGGAGTCTTCCATGTCCAGTCCGCAGCATGAACCGACGATGGAGGAGATTCTTGCCTCCATCCGCAAGATCATCTCCGAGGACGCCCCGGCCGATGCCGCCCCGGCGGCCGACGAACCCGTGGCGTTCCAGCCCCAGCCCCAGAATGATGTGCTGGAACTGACCCAGGAAGTGGTCGAAGCCCCCGCCTACCAGCCCGCGCCGGTTCCGGTGCAGCCGGCGCCCATGGCCGAACCCGACGATATTGTTTTCCAGAATGATGCACCGGCGCCGGCGCCTTACGCCGCCCCGGCCAACAATGATATTTTCTCGGACCATACCCGCCAGGCGATGGACAATACTTTTGCCGCCATTCCGGAAGAGGAACCCGCGCCGGCCTTCCAGCCGCGCCCGGCCCCCGCACCGTTGATGCCGGTGGACGGCTCCAGCGTCGAGAATGTGTTCGAACGCGCCGTGCGCGAAAGCTTTGATCCGGTCCTGCAGAAGTATCTCAGCGACAATTCCGGCGCCGTGATCGAGCGCATGAAGCCCCTGATCCGCGAATGGATGGACGAGCATTTCCCGGCCTTGCTGGAAGGCGCTGTCCGTGCGGAAGTCGAACGTGTCGTAAAGGCGCGCGGCAGCAAACGCTGATTTTCGCCTGATCCTATTGGGACGGGCTTGACCCGGACCCCAAAAAACCGGCAAGCCCTCTCGGACTTCGCCGGTTTTTTATTATGCTCGACAAGACATTCATTCCTGGTGACGTGGAAGGGCGCATCTACGCCCAGTGGCAGGAGTCCGGCGCCTTCAAGCCGAGCCGCCCGGGCGCTGAGCCCTATTGCATCGTCATCCCGCCGCCCAATGTCACCGGGCGGCTGCATATCGGCCACGCCCTCAACAACACTTTGCAGGACATTCTCGCCCGCTTCGAGCGCATGCGCGGCAAGGATGTGCTGTGGCAGCCGGGCACCGACCATGCCGGCATCGCTACCCAGATGATCGTGGAGCGCCAGCTGGCCGAACGCCAGATGAGCCGCGTCGGCCTGGGGCGCGAAAAATTCCTGGAAGAAGTGTGGAAGTGGAAAGCCGAATCCGGCGGCGCCATTGTCGCGCAGCAGCACCGGCTGGGCGCCAGCGCCGACTGGAGCCGCGAACGCTTTACGATGGACGAGGGGCTGTCGCGCGCCGTCATCAAGGTGTTCGTCCAGCTTCACAAGGAAGGCCTGATCTACAAAGACAAGCGGCTGGTGAACTGGGACCCGAAACTCCAGACCGCCGTCAGCGACCTGGAAGTCGAAAGCATCGAGATGAAGGGTCATCTCTGGTACATCCGCTATCCGGTGGAAGACCAGCCGGGCACCTTCATCACCGTGGCGACGACGCGGCCCGAAACTCTGCTCGGCGACACCGCCGTGGCGGTGCATCCGGACGATGCGCGTTACAAGGCGTTGGTGGGCAAGCAGGCGGTGTTGCCGCTGACGGGACGGCTGATCCCCATCATCGCCGATGACTATTCCGATCCGGAAAAAGGCACGGGCGCGGTCAAGATCACGCCCGGCCATGACTTCAACGATTTTGAAGTCGGGCGGCGCCACAATCTGCCGCTGATCAATATCCTGAACAAGGATGGCACCTTGAATGACGATGTGCCGGCGCCCTATCGCGGCCTGAAAACCCATGTGGCGCGGCTCAAGATTGTCGCGGATCTGGAAAGCGCCGGGCTGCTGGACAAGATCGAGCCCATCACCCATGCCGTGCCGCACGACGAAAAGACCAAGACCGTGGTGCTGGAGCCCTTTCTCACCGAGCAATGGTATCTGAACGTCCAGCCGCTGGCCGACAAGGCGATTGCGGCGGTGGAAAAAGGCCAGACCAAATTCGTGCCCGACAATTGGGCCGGGGTCTATTTCGGCTGGATGAAGAATATCCGCCCCTGGTGCATTTCCCGCCAATTGTGGTGGGGCCATCAGATTCCCATCTGGTATGACGCGGACGGCAAAGCCTATTGCGCCGAGACAGAAGCCGAAGCCGTGGCACAGGCCGGCGGCAAAGCGCTGACCCGCGATCCCGATGTGCTGGATACCTGGTTCTCCTCGGCGCTGTGGCCGTTCTCGACTTTGGGCTGGCCCGACAAGACGCCGGAACTGGACAAATTCTATCCCACCAGCGTGCTGGTGACGGGCTTCGACATCATTTTCTTCTGGGTCGCCCGGATGATGATGATGGGCATTCACATCATGGGCGATGTGCCGTTCAAGACCGTGTTCATCCATAACCGGGTGCTGGACGAGCAGGGCGCCAAAATGTCCAAAACCAAGGGTAATGTGGTCGATCCCATTACCCTGATCGATGAATTCGGCATCGATGCGCTGCGCTTTACCTTGGCGCAGGCGGCGGGGCAGAGCCGTGACATGCGCATTGGCCCGACGCGGGTGGAAAGCGGGCGCAACTTCGCCACCAAGCTGTGGAACACATCGCGCTTCTGCGAGATGAATGGCTGTGTCACCGTGCCGGAATTCGATCCGGCCTCGGTGCAGCAGACCGTCAACAAGTGGATTGTCAGCGAGACGGGCAATGCGGTTGGCGATATTACATCTCAGATTGAAGCCATGCGTTTCAATGATGCGGCGGGCACCGCGTATCATTTCGTCTACGACGTGTTCTGCGACTGGTATGTCGAGATCACCAAGCCGATTTTCCAGAGCGGCAACGACGACGTCAAAGCCGAGACCCGCGCCACCACCGCCTGGGCGCGCGACCAGATTTTAAAGCTGCTGCATCCCTTCATGCCCTTCATCACCGAAGAGCTTTGGGCGCGCACCAGCGAGACGCCGCGCGCCAGTCTGCTGATTTTGGCGGAGTGGCCAGCCGCCAAGCAAAGCGGCGTCGCCGAAGCCGCCACCGCCGAAATGAACTGGGTGATCGAGCTGATCAAGGGCATCCGGTCGGTGCGTGCGGAAATGAATGTGCCGGCGGGCGCGAAAATTCCCATGATCCTGACCAGCGCCGGCGAGACGGCCAAAACCCGGCTGGAGCGCAACATGGATGTTATCCTCTCGCTGGCGCGGCTGACCGCGGCAGGCATCTCGGATGTGCTGCCCAAGGGTTCGGCTCAATTCGTGCTGGAAGAAACAGTGGTGGGACTGCCGCTGGGCGACGTGATTGATTTCGCCAAGGAGCGTGCCCGCCTGGAGAAAGATCTCAAGAAAGCCCAGGAGGAAATCAGCCGCTTTGATGCCAAGCTGTCGAATGAGCAGTTTGTTTCCAAGGCGCCGGAAGAAGTGCTGGCCGAGCAGCGCGAAAAGCGCGCCGAGGCGGCGGCTTTGGCGGCGCGGCTGACGGACGCCATCAAGCGGCTGGCCTAATAACCTTCCCGGCGTCGCGGTTGCAGGCGGGCAGGGGCGTACCTAGATACAAGGTATCGCTATTCGCCATCCGGAGTTTCCCATGCCCAGCCTGTTCGATCCCCTGAAGGTCGGGGCGCTGACTTTGCCCAACCGCATTGTCCTGTCGCCGTTGACGCGCTCCAGAGCACATCCTGATACGCGCGTGCCGTCTGACCTGGCGGTGGAATATTACCGCCAGCGGGCGCGCGCGGGCATGATGCTGACGGAAGCCACAAGCGTCACGCCGATGGGCGTGGGTTATGCCGCGACTCCCGGCATCTGGTCGGACGAACAGACCGAGGGCTGGAAGAAAGTCACCACCGCCGTGCATGGCGCAGGCGGGCGCATCCTGCTGCAGCTCTGGCATGTCGGGCGCATTTCCGCGCCGCTGTTCCTGAATGGCGAAACGCCGGTGGCGCCCAGCGCAATCAAGCCCAAGGGGCATGTGTCGCTGGTGCGGCCAGAACAGGACTATGTCACGCCCCGCGCCCTCACGGCGGAAGAAATTCCCGGCATCATTGCGGCGTACAAAAAGGGTGCTGAGAATGCCAAGGCCGCCGGCTTCGATGGTGTGGAGATTCACGGCGCCAATGGCTATCTGCTCGACCAGTTCCTGCAGGACAGCACCAACCATCGGGACGATGCCTATGGCGGCACACGCGAAAAGCGCGCCCGGCTGATGCTGGAAGTGGCCGATGCTGTCGCCGGCGTCTGGGGCGCGGATCGCGTCGGCATGCATCTGGCGCCGCGCATGGACAGCCATGACATGGGCGACAGCGACGGGCTGGCGACCTTTACCTATGTCGGGCGCGAACTGGGCAAGCGGGGATTAGCATTTATCTGCGCCCGCGAAGCGCAGAAGCCGGATTCCATCGGCCCTGCCATCAAGGACGCCTTCGGCGGCGTCTATATCGCCAATGAAGGCTTCACCCAGGAAAGCGCCGAGCGCGCTTTGGCCGACGGCACGGCGGACGCGGTGGCATTCGGAAAATTGTTCATCGCCAATCCCGATCTGCCGATTCGCTTTGCCAAACACGCACCGCTCAATCCGCCTGACACCAAGACCTTCTATGCCGGCGGCGCGGCGGGCTACATTGATTATCCGGCGCTGGAACCTGTCTAGGAACAAATTCCCCGCCTATTCGTTTTCGTCTCGCATTCCAGCGCCCCGCGGGGCAGAAGGAGTAAGAGATGAAACATTTTGGCAAAATCGCGGCGGCTGTGCTGCTGGCGCTTGGCGCCGGCACGGTTTCCGCCTCCGCTGATTCCTGCAGCGGTCATAGCCACGATACCGGCACTGCCGTCGGCGCGGTCGGTGGTGGCCTGATCGGCGGCCTGGCCACCCACAGCGTGCTGGGCGGTCTGGGCGGTGCGGTGATCGGCGGCGTTGTCGGCAACGCGGTGTCGCGCGATCAGGATTGCAATCATCGCCACTATCGCCACCGCGTGTCCTATGTGGACAGCTATGGCCACCGGCATTATCGCTACGAGTAATCGGGCCGATATCGGATAAAACAGCCCCGGAGATGAAAGTGTCCGGGGTTTTTGTATCTGCAGGTCTGACCTGCTCAAATCCGTGCTTGAACCAAGGCAGGGGGCGAGGCCATAGTCCGCGGCCTTTTCGCGGATATCCCATGCCCAAATTCGACAAATCCCGCCTGCCCAGCCGCCATGTCACGGAAGGGCCCAGCCGCGCGCCGCACCGTTCCTATCTCTACGCCATGGGGCTGACCGAGGTGGAGATTCACCAGCCGCTGGTGGGTGTCGCCAGCTGCTGGAATGAAGCGGCCCCCTGCAACATCGCGCTGATGCGCCAGGCCCAGTCGGCCAAGCAGGGCGTCAAGGATGGCGGCGGCACGCCGCGCGAATTTTGCACCATCACCGTCACGGACGGCATCGCCATGGGGCATGAGGGCATGAAATCCTCGCTGGTGTCGCGCGAAGTAATCGCCGATTCCGTCGAGCTGACCATTCGTGGTCACAGCTATGATGCCCTGGTCGGTTTGGCGGGCTGCGACAAGTCTCTGCCGGGCATGATGATGGCGATGCTGCGCCTGAATGTGCCCAGCGTGTTTCTCTATGGCGGCTCGATCATGCCGGGGCGCTACCAGAACCGCGATGTTACGGTGGTGGATGTGTTTGAAGGCGTCGGCCAGCATTCTGCCGGCAAGATGCCGGAAAGCGAATTGTGCCTGCTGGAAAAAGTGGCCTGCCCCGGCGCGGGCGCTTGCGGCGGCCAGTTTACCGCCAACACCATGGCCTGTGTCGCCGAAGCCATCGGGTTGGCCCTTCCCTATAGCAGCGGCCCGCCGGCGGTGATTTTGGAACGTGACGATTTTGCGCTCAAGGCCGGGCAGGCGGTGATGAAGCTGCTGGAAAAGAATATCCGTCCGCGCGACATCTGCACCCGCAAGGCGTTCGAGAATGCCGCCATGGTGGTGGCCGCCACCGGCGGTTCGACCAATGCGGCGTTGCATCTGCCCGCCATGGCCAATGAGGCCGGCATCACGTTCGACCTGTTCGATGTGGCGGAGATTTTCAAAAAGACGCCCTATATCGCCTCGATGAAGCCGGGCGGCAAATATGTCGCCAAGGATATGTGGGAAGCCGGCGGCATGCCGATGCTGATGCGTGCCTTGCTGGATGCCGGCCTGCTGCATGGCGACTGCATGACCGTGACCGGCAAGACCATCGCGGAAAATCTCAAGGACATTAAGTTCGACCCGAACCAGAAAGTGATCGTGTCGGTGGACAAGGCGCTGGCTCCCACCGGCGGCGTGGTCGGCCTCAGGGGCAATCTCGCCCCCGAAGGCGCCATCGTGAAGATCGCGGGCCTCAAGCACGTCAAGCACAAGGGCCCGGCCCGCGTGTTCGACTGCGAAGAAGATTGCTTTGATTTCGTCCAGGCGCGCCGCTATCAGGAAGGCGATGTGCTGGTGATCCGCTGGGAAGGTCCCAAGGGCGGTCCCGGCATGCGCGAAATGCTGTCCACCACGGCGGCGCTGTACGGGCAGGGCGTCGAGAATATCGCACTCATTACCGATGGGCGTTTCTCGGGCGGCACACGCGGACTTTGCGTCGGCCATGTCGGGCCGGAAGCGGCAGATGCGGGCCCCATCGGCTTGCTGAAGGATGGCGACATCATCACCATTGATGCCGACACCGGCGAATTGTCGGTGGCGCTGTCCGACACCGAACTGGCCGCGCGCAAAAAAGCCTTTGTGCCGAAGCCGCCAGCTTTCACGACCGGCGCCATCGCGCGTTTTGCCCGCAATGTCGGCCCCGCGCGCAACGGCGCGGTGACAACGCCGGGCGCGGCCGATGAGGTGCGCTGCTACGCTGATATCTAAGTGGGTATTTAAGCGGGCCTGAGCGCCTTTTGCGCCATGCCGAGCACGCGCAGGGCGTTGCCGCCCCAGAAGTTGCTGAGCTGGGCTTCGGTGTAACCGGCCTTGAGCAGGCGTTCGGTGATCTTAGGCAGAGAGCTGACATCCTCCATGCCGATAACGCCGCCGCCCCCGTCCCAATCGGCGCCGATGCCGACATGGTCTGGGCCCACCAGGTCCAGCGCATGCGTCACATGCTGCATGTAGGTCTCAAACGTGGCGCGGGGGATGGGATATTGTTTCTCCAGCGCGCGGACGGCCACCAGCTGGTCACGCGCCGCCTTCGCCACTTCGGCGGCACTGGCGTCCGGTTTGGCCCGCAATGCGCTGCGCATCGCCGTCATCGCCTTGTCGCGCTCGGGATTGGGCGTAATGGTCACCAGATATTCGTTGTAGGAATTGATCTGGATGGTGCTGCCCGCCGCCGCCAGCCGCTTGATGCGGGCATCGTCGAGATTGCGCGGATGGTCATGCACGGCGCGGCAGCCGGAATGTGAACAGATGATGGCGCTGCGGGACAGATCGCTCATCTGGTCGAAAACATCGTCAGAGGCGTGGCTGGCATCGAGCACGATGCCAAGATCATTGGCCAGCACCACAAATTCCTTGCCCATGGGCGACAATCCGCCCCATTTCTTCGTGTCGGTGGCGCTGTCGCCAAGCTGGTTGTTGAGAAAATGCACCGGCCCCGCCATGCGCACGCCCAGGCGGTAGAACACGCGCAGCAGCGAAACGTCATGGCCCAGGATCGAGCTGTTCTCGATGCTCTGGAACACGATGCGCTTGCCCTTGGCGGCGATGCGCGCCGCGTCTTCTGGCACAAAGGCCAGTTCAAATTTGTCGGGATGGGCCGCCACCAATTCGCGGATTTCCGCGGCGCGCAGGAAGGCGGCGTCGCGCATCGCCAGCAAGCCGGTTTCCGTCAAGGCTGCCTGCGGCGTGTAAATGGCGAAGAAGCCGCCATCCAATCCGCCTTCGACCATGCGCGGATAATCCACCTGGGTGGAATCAATGTCGCCGCCATGACGCTGCATCATGTCCCAGCCGGTGCGCGCGAAACTCATTGGCGTGTCGAGATGGGTGTCGAGACAGATCAGTTTCTGGTGCAAAGACGCCGAGGCGGTTGGCGTGGCCGCCTCTGCCGTCCCTTGGACGCCAAGTGGGGCCATGACCAGCGCCGCTGCGCCGTTTACCATAAGTCCGCGCCGCGACAGTTCCATACCGCACTCCAGCCAGCCTGTTTTCGCGGGAAATATAGGCTTATCTGCCTGTCTTGACCATCCGGTGGCTTGCCGCGCGCGCGATGCTTGGTAAATTGGGGCTGGACGTTTTCAGCGGGCTGGCATGAAGAAGATCGCAATTCTTGTGGGCATGATGCTCGCTTTGACGTCATTGGCGGGGGCGGCGCCGGTCAGCCGCACAAACGCAGCTGGCGCTATTCCAGCAGCGCAGCATTTTTCATTCCGGCCTGACCCGCGCCCACACCATTGCGCTGACCTTTGACGACGGCCCCAACGCCCATACCGAAGAAGTGCTGGATGCGCTGAAGAAGCTGCACGTCAAGGCGACTTTTTTTATCGTCGGCCACATGGCGCATCGCAGTCCCGCCACCCTGGCGCGCATCGCCGCCGAGGGACACCTGCTCGCCAATCACAGCGCCGAACATGTTTTCCTGGGCTCGTCCTATGATTCCGATCCCGCCAAGCTGCTGCACCAGTTGCGCGACGTGGACGAACAGATCGAGCCCCTGATGAAGCCGGGCGACAAGCTGTTCTTCCGGGCGCCCTATGGCGCCTGGAAAAGCGCGCATGCGGAAATTCTCAACAGTGATGCAAGGCTGCGCAATTATGTCGGCCCGATCTATTGGGACATTGGCGGTGATATTTCCGTGTCATCCGACCATTATGTGATGAGCGCGGCAGACTGGGATTGCTGGCATCTGAAATGGTCGGCCCAGACCTGCGCCAAGGGGTATCTGCGCGAAATCCGCCGCAAGGACGGCGGCGTGGTGCTGATGCATTGCATCCACGTCAATTCGGCGGCCCTGGTCGAGGCTGTGGTGCCAGCCCTGATCGAGGAAGGCTATAATTTCGTGCGTCTCGATCAGATGCCGGAATACAGGCAATATGAGACACCCGGCGGCAACGGTGCGGTGGCTCAGGCGACGCCGCTGGCCAAGGCGGGCATGATCCGGGTCAGTGATATAAAGTAGCCTGCTGCGCGCCCCGCGCACTGGAACCGTCCTGGCGGGTGGCGCTGGCGATTGCCGGGAAATTGTGGCAAAAACCCCAAAAGCTTTGTCATAAACAAAACAGGTTGGGGAAATATTCGGCATGAGCAAAACTTCCAAAATGGCGCGTATCGTTGTCCTGCTGGCGACGACGGGCCTTGTGATTTCTTCGGCTGCGGCGCAGCCCGCCCCCAAGATGACGGACTGGAAAAGCTCGGGCGGCGATGCGGGCTTCAACCGTTTTTCGCCCCTGGACCAGATCAACGCGACCAATGTTTCCCAGCTCAAGCCTGTGTGGGTCTATGACACGGGCCAGTTCACCCGCAATTGGGAAAACACGCCCCTTCTGATCAACGGCATTCTGTATGTCGAAATGGCGCCGACCGCTGACCTGGCGGCGATTGACCCGGTGACCGGCAAGCAGCTGTGGCGGCGCAAGGCCCCCGAAGGCAAGGGCGGCGATTATCGCGGCATGACCTATTGGCCGGGCGACGGCAAAATGAAAGAGCGTCTGGTTGCCGTGTATGGCGGCTCGATGGTCGGCATTGATCCGGCCACGGGCAAGAATTCCACCGACTGGCCGCAGGACGGGTACCCCGTGACCTTGCCCAGCGTCTCTGGTGTCGTCTCGGGCGATGACGTCAATGCCGGTCCCGCGCCGGGCGGCAATTCGCGCTCCGGTGGCGGCGCAGGTCAGGCGCGCCCGGGCAGCGGCGGCGCTCCCGACAATGGCGTTGCGAGCAAATCGCCGCCGGTGATCTACAAGAACCTCGCCATCTTCGCCGGCGCGTCCGGCTTCCTGCCGCCGCCGGGACGCCCCGCCGATCCGCATGCCTATGACCTGCGCACCGGCAAGCTTGTCTGGACCGCGCGCCTGGTGCCGCCGGACGGCAAGGAGTGGAAGGATCCGGACTCCGTTCTGGGCAGCGGCTCCTGGGGTTTCCTGACCCTGGATGAAAAGACCGGCACGGTTTACGTCCCCACTGATTCCGGCAGCCCTGATCTGGTCGGCATCTGGCGGCCCGGCAAGAATGCCTGGGCGGATTCCACCGTCGCGCTGGACGCCATGACCGGCAAGATGAAATGGGCCTTCCAGAATAATTATCACGACATTTTCGACATGGACACGATGGCCGCGCCGGTTCGCGTGGATGTGAAGAAGGACGGCAAGATCGTTCCCATGGTCGTACAGACCACCAAGCAGGGTCAGGTCTGGATCCTGAATGCCGATACCGGCAAGCCAGTCTATGGCTGGTCGGAAAAGAAAGTGCCCAAGAGCACGGTGCCGGGCGAACAATCCTGGCCCACCCAGCCTTTCCCCGACAATCTCTCGCTGGCGGAAATGAATATCGACCGCAACCATCTCAGCACGCTGTCGGCCAAGTCCAATGCCGAGTGCAAGAAGCTGTGGGACGACAACAAGATCCATTACGAAGGTCCCTACACGCCGCCCGCGCCGGAAGGCTGGACGGCGCAGATTCCCGGCGCCGCGGGCGGCATTGACTGGGGCGGTGTCTCGGTCAATCCGCAAATGGGCTATGCCTTTGCCAACATCAACAACATGCCCACCATGGTGCAGTTGACGCATGGCCCGGACGATGCGCGCGGGGCGGTCAAGGGCAATAATGGCTGGCGCTTCACCAGCGGTTACAAACGCATCTCCGACCTGAACGGCCGGCCTTGCTATAGCGGCCGCATGGGCGAGCTGGTGGCGATCAACCTGGCCACCGGCAAGCCAGCTTGGCGCGTGCCGCTGGGCGATCTGTCGGATGAATATGGCGCGGGCGCCAAGGGCCATGGCGCGCCGAATATCGGACCTTCGCTGGCGACCGGCGGCGGCCTGGTGTTCATCGGTGCAACGTCCGACAACCGCTTCCGCGCTTTCGACGCCAAGAACGGCAAGGAGCTGGTGACGCTCAAGATGGCCTCTTCGTCCACGGCGGCGCCGCTCACCTATATTGGCAAGGATGGCCGCCAGTATGTCGTGGTTGCCGCGGGCGGCCCCGGCCATGCCAAGTACCGTTCGAAAAACGATCAGAACGTCTATCACGAGACTTTGGTGGCCTTCGCCTTGCCCAGGCCGGGCGAGAAGCTGCCCGATGTCGTGACGCCCTTTCCCAAGCGCCCTGGCCATCCCGGCGACGATCTGGGTCCGGCGCAGGATTCTGGTGAATAATCGTTTCGTTTTCGCATAAGAAAACGCGCCGTCTCTTTTCAGGAGACGGCGCGTTTTTTTATTCAGGCCATGCGTGGCGCGGTTACTTCTTGCCGGGCGGGAATGCGCGCGTCAGATAGGCCGCGATCTGGTCGAACTCTGCATCGCTGGCCTTGGCGCCATTGGTCGCCATCTGATCCAGGATGACGTTCCAGCCAGCCAGATCGTGCCGCTGCGCCGCAGGCCGATCCGGGCTGTGGCATTGCGAGCAAACCCGGATCTCCACATCGCGGCCGGGACCGGCCGGAAGCAGGGGATAGGCGCCATTCGCGGCGGCTGCGGTTTTGGGCTTGGCCTTTGCCGCCATGGCGGGCGCGGAACAAAACAGCGCAGGAACCAGGGCCAATGTCGTCAGCAGGAAAAAGCGGCGCACGCGATACTCCGTTTGAGTTTGAGCGAAAAGCTTTTAGCCACGAATAATGCTTTGGCCTAGCCCGCTGCGGTACTTAAAATATCACTGGCGGACAGGGTGTCCGTCCAACTCGCACGCTAAGCCCTTGGTTTGACTCGCTCAAGACCGACAGTCGGGCAGTCGGGGTACAGTTTAGGGTACAGCGTTCGTTTCGCAATGGCAGCCTTGCTACGCATGGCCATGCCCTTTGGTGCGGCGTCGTGACTCATGGGTAACCACTGACCGACGCTCACCAGAGACGGTGAGAAGCCTACGCGCTGGTCCTCTGTCTCGCTTATCAGCTAATAGCCCTCAGCGGTCACCAGCGGTGCGGTTGCGGGCGATGTAGCATAGCTTGCTGGTGCCACCCCCGGTGGGAGCAAACCGCGCTGCACGGGGGGGGTACCTTCTCACCTATCGTCTGTATTGCGACCCCCAGATGGGAAAGCCGGGAAACTGGCGAAAGCGGTGGCACGGTATTATGTTCTTTCATGGCTTCCCCTGCTTGTTCAATTTGCCAGCGACCTGATCTTCCCGACATTGACGCAGCGCTGGCGTCGGGAACCACGATCATGGCTACCGCCGCGCACCATGGCGCGAGCAAATCCGCCCTAGGGCGGCACAAGCTCAACTGCTTAGCTCCCAAGCTCGCGGCAGCGGCCAAGATCGTCCAGCCTATCAAGCAAGGGCGGGAGCCTGTGGAACGAGCCAAGGCCATCATTATGGGCCAGCAGCCTGTGGCAACTGACCTGCTATCCTTGAACGGCCTTCTGGATCGTCTGGCGCGGTCCCTGGAACGGCTTGAGGGGGCCGCTGATATGGCGGCGGGGGACAATATGCATGCCGCCCTGGCAGCGGTGTCAGGGCAATTGCATCGGGGGATTGAGACGGCTGGAAAGCTACAAGGGTTATATGCGGAGCCTGAGGTGCAGCGTCAGCCTCCCTTCAGCATCACCATCAATTTACCCAACAAACCTGAAATTTCGAAAGTTGTGGGACAAGTCCCTGGCCACGGCGGGAACGGGGAAAACAACGCCTTGCTTTCTGATCATGTGAGCATGCGCGTGAGATTCACACCAGATTAACAGTCATCCACGAAAAACTACTTCTACTTCCCACTTTTCGTTCGGTTGTCCATTTTGCAGAGCATACGGCAGTTCTCTGTGACCTGCTCCCCGAAAGTGCCCTCGGTTTGAGGTAGAGTCCGTTCCTTGAAGGAGACGGACGATGAAGGGCAGCCGATACACAGAAGAACAGATCATCGGGATATTGAAGCAGCACCAGGCTGGGCTTGGAGCGAAGGAGCTTTGCCGCAAATATGGGATCAGCGATGCCACATTTTACAAGTGGCGGTCGAAGTA
>Ga0316221_1002500_pt1 | contig 16396 bp, 10 predicted proteins | sample TBH18007metaG_FD_206003 | JGI IMG/M metagenome (GOLD analysis project Ga0316221, IMG submission 206003) | Freshwater microbial communities from Trout Bog Lake, Wisconsin, USA - TBH18007 | ecosystem: Environmental > Aquatic > Freshwater > Lake > Hypolimnion/Profundal zone | place: USA: Wisconsin... | reverse complement strand
GAAGATGGGGCGCCTGCAAGATCGTGGTCTCCCACTCAAAACGCAAAGAGCGCGTTTTGAATGGGGCACAGTTCATCGGGGGGAGAACCGAGAGTGAGACGGCTTGACCGGGCCGCCTGCCTGTCCCAGGTCCCCAACGGCGAGGGACCGGTGGCACCCATCCCTTGTGGTTGGCCGGAGATGGGGCGCCTGCAAGATCGTGGTCTCCCACTCAAAACGCAAAGGGCGCGTTTTGAATGGGGCACAGTTCATCGGGGGGAGAACCGAGAGTGAGACGGCTTGACCGGGCCGCCTCCCTGTCCCAGGTCCCCGAAAGCGAGGGACCTGGGGCACCCATCCTTTGTGGTTGGCCGGAGATGGGGCGCCTTGCCACCGAAGAGCAACCGCAGGTCCTTCGACTTCGCTGCGCTCCGCTCAGGATGACAGGTCGTGGGGAGGCGGGGTTGATGGGCGATCCAGAAGAGAAGGCGCGCGGCGGCGGGGCGGGGTTGATGGGTGGGGGTGGCATAGAATCGTTGCATGTGCGGAATTGTTGGGTATGTGGGGAAAAAGAAGGTAGTTCCGGTCATCATCGAAGGACTGCGGCGGCTGGAATATCGCGGGTATGACTCGGCGGGGATTGCGGTGGGGAGTCCGCTGCGGACGACGCTGGAGGTGAGGCGCGCGCCGGGAAAGCTGGCGAACCTGGAAGAGGTGCTGCGGGAGCATCCCGTGGATGGAACGTATGGGATTGGGCATACGCGCTGGGCGACGCATGGGCGGCCTACGGAAGAGAACGCGCATCCGCATCGGGACTGCACGGGGCGGCTGGTGGTAGTGCATAACGGGATTGTGGAGAACTACCTGCCCCTGAAGCGGGAGCTGACGGAGCAGGGGCACAGGTTTGTTACCGAGACCGACACCGAAGTGATTGCGCACCTGATTGAGCAGGTGCAGAGCGAGGCGGAGGCGGCGGGGCAGCCGGTGGCGCTGGAGGTTGCGGTCAGGCGGGCGGTGAAACGGCTGACGGGGGCGTTTGCGCTGGGCGTGCTGTCTGCGACGGAGCCGGACAAGATTGTGGTGGCGCGGTTTGGGCCGCCGGTGATTCTTGGGGTGGGCGAGGGCGAGAGCTTTGTGGCTTCAGACGTGCCGGGGATTCTGCATCACACGCGGGACATTTATTTTTTGGCCGATGGGGATATGGCGATCTTGACGCTGGCGGGGGTGGAGCTGACGGACTTTGACGGCGAGCCCATCCACCGGAATATCACGCGGATTCAATGGGATCCGATTCAGGCGGAGAAGGGCGGCTACAAGCACTTCATGCTGAAGGAGATCTGGGAGCAGCCGAGAGCGATCAGGGATACGACGCTGGGGCGGGTGTCACTGGATTCGGGCAAGGTGTTTTTGGGCGAGATGAAGATTGGGGACGACGAGCTGGCGGGGGCGTCGAGCATCAACATCGCGGCGTGCGGGACGAGCTGGCACGCGGCGACGGCGGGCAAGTACATGATTGAGCGGCTGGCGCGGCTGCCGGTGGATGTGGATTACGCGAGCGAGTACAGATATAGGAATCCGATACCGGACAGGAACGCGCTGGGGCTGCTGATTACGCAGAGCGGGGAGACGGCGGATACGCTGGCGGCGCAGCGGGAGATGATTGCGCTGGGCTCGAAGACGGTGGCGATTTGCAACGTGGTGGACGCGATGGTGGCGCGGGAGGCGCACGGGGCGATCTATACGCACGCAGGACCGGAGATTGGCGTGGCATCGACGAAGGCGTTTACGGCGCAGTTGACGGCGCTGTTCTTGCTGGCGCTGAAGCTGGGGCAGTTGCGCGGGCGGATCGACAAGGAGCAGTCAGTTGCGTATATGGAGGAGCTGAGCCGTGTGCCGGCGAAGATTGAAGAGGTGCTGAAGACGCGATCGGCACAGTGCGAGGAGCTGGCAAAGGATTTCTCAACGGCGCGGGATTTTTTGTACCTGGGGCGCGGGATTCACTTTCCGATTGCGCTGGAAGGGGCGCTGAAGCTGAAGGAGATTTCGTATATTCACGCGGAGGGGTACCCGGCAGGGGAGATGAAGCACGGGCCGAATGCGCTGATTGACGAGACGCTGCCGGTGGTGGTGCTGGTGACCAGAGACGAGCAGGATCCGGCGTCGAAGCTGCGGTATGAGAAGACGCTTTCGAATATCCAGGAAGTGACGGCGCGCAGCGGGCGCGTGATTGCGATTGCAACCGAGGGAGATGGGACGATTGGCGGGCTGGTGGAGCACGTGATTTTTATTCCGCCGGTGATGGAGATGCTTTCGCCGCTGATTGAGATTGTGCCGCTGCAGTTGCTGGCTTATTACATTGCGGTGCGGCGGGGATGCGATGTGGATCAGCCGCGGAATCTGGCGAAGTCGGTTACGGTGGAGTAACCACCTGCCACCTGCCACCTGCGGTGGGGCCAATCGCCGCCTGCGGTGGGGCCAGCGGCCTTCGGCGGGGAGAGCGTAGATTTGTGGTGTCCCACCCATTCCGCAAAAGGCGCGGAATGGATGGGGCACGCGGAACCTTGCGGTAAAGGAGCAGGCCGCAGAGGCTAAAGCCCTCGTGCTGTTTTGAGGCATTTTCGGCACGACTGAAGTCGTGCCCTGACACTTCGTGCGGCTCCGGGCGCATTTCTCGCAGTCGTGCCCTGACACTTCGTGCGGCTCCGGGCGCATTTCTCGCAGTCGTGCCCTGCCACTTCGTGCGACTCCGGGCGCATATTTCGCAAGTTGTGAAGTCACGCCCCGATTCAAGGCGTTGTCTTCGCGGGCTGAAATGCCGTGCACTTTGAAGGCTACAATATCGCCTGCCGTCTTTCTTCGGTCTGCAATTCCGATGGCTTTCGAGGCTGAGGGATTAATATGCGGTGTGAGTTGTTGGGCAGGAGCGTATTGCGATGAGTACGAAGACGATTTTTGAGCCGTTTCGGATCAAGAGTGTGGAACCGATCCGGTGGACGACGCGGGGGCAGCGGGAAGAGCTGCTGCGTGCGGCGTATTACAACCTGTTTTTGTTGCCGGCGGGGGATGTGCTGATTGACCTGCTGACGGACTCGGGGACGGGAGCGATGTCAACGCACCAGTGGGCGGCGATGATGGAGGGCGACGAGAGCTATGCGGGGAGCCCGAGCTTTGACCACTTTAAGAGGTCGGTGCAGGAGATTTTTGGATACCGGCATGTGATTCCGACGCACCAGGGGCGGGCGGCGGAGCGGATCTTGTTCAGCGTGATGTGCAAGAAGGGCGACGTGGTGCCCAACAACACGCACTTTGATACGACGCGGGCGAATGTGGAGGCGGCGGGGGCGGAGGCGGTGGATCTGCCGCTGCCGGAGGCGCGGGAGCCGGGGACGCGGCTGCCTTTCAAGGGCAACATGGATGTGACGGGGCTGGAGGAGTTGATTGAGCGCGTGGGGCGGGAGCGGATTCCGCTGGTGATGCTGACGGTGACGAACAACTCGGGAGGCGGGCAGCCGGTGTCGATGGAGAATGCGCGGGCAGTGTCTGCGGTGTGCAAGAAGCACCGGATTCCGTTCTATTTTGATGCGTGCCGGTTTGCGGAGAACGCTTACTTTATCAAGCTGCGGGAGCCGGGGTTTGCGGAGAAGACGCCGAAGCAGATTGCGCAGGAGATGTTTGCGCTGGGCGATGGGTGCACGATGAGCGCCAAGAAAGACGGAATGGTGAATATTGGCGGGTTTCTGTGCACGAACGATGACATCTTGGCGCGGCAGGAGAAGGATCTGCTGATATTGACCGAGGGGTACCCGACGTATGGGGGGCTGGCGGGACGGGATCTGGAGGCGATTGCGGTGGGGGTGCAGGAGTCGCTGGAGGAGGATTATCTGCGCTACCGGATTGCGTCGACGGCTTACCTGGGGGATCACATTGCGGAGAAGGGGGTTCCGATTGTGCAGCCGCCGGGGGGACATGCGATTTATCTGGATGCGAAGGCATTTTTGCCGCATGTGCCGCAGGAGCAGTTTCCGGGAGTGGCGCTGGCGGCGGAGTTGTATCTGGAGGGCGGGATTCGCTCAGTGGAGATTGGGAGCCTGATGTTTGCGGGAGCGGCGCGGATGGAGCTGGTCAGGCTGGCGATTCCGCGGCGGGTGTATACGCAGAGCCATATCGATTATGTGGTGGAGATTATTTTGAAGGTGTGGGCGCGGCGGGCGGAGATCAAGGGGATGCGGCTGACGTATGAGGCGCCTTTTTTGAGGCACTTTACGGCGCACCTGGAGCCGATGGGGTAAAGGGGAGTACGGCACTTTGGGTGGGCCGCGGGTTGGCTAGACTGTGGAGCAAAAGGGGCGTCTGGTAAAGCGGACGCCCCTTTTGCTGTTGGAAGGCGGTTACAGATTCAGGACCCGGATGGTTTGGGTGACGGCGGACGCGGGGGCGTAGGTGGCGTTGCCGGATTGCGAGGCCTGAACGACACAGTTGCCCGCGGCGGAGAGCGACAGGCTGTTGCCGGAAACGGAACAGTTGGCCGGGGAGAGAGAGGTGAAGGTGACCGCGAGGCCGGAGGAGGCAGTGGCGGAGAGATAGAGCTTTGATCCGATGGGCCCGTTGACCGGGGCCTGGAACTTGATGGTCTGGGTGGCAGGGGCCACATGGAAGGACTGGAGGACGGAGGCCGACGAGTAAGTGCTGTTGCCAGGCTGGGAGGCCGTGACGGTGCATATGCCGGCGGCTACGGGAGTGAGGGTGGTTCCGGAGACCGAGCAAACTGCCGGGGTGCTGGAGGTAAAGCTGACGGCGAGGCCGGAGGTTGCGGTGGCACTGAGGGTGTAAGGGGTTAACAGGTGCTGGGTAGGGGGCAGCGGGAAGCTGATGGATTGGGTTTTGAGGTTGACCGGCCAGTACTGGGTGACGACCGCGGCCGAGGCGTAGAGGGTGGAGCCGGGCTGGGAGGCGCTGATGCGGCAGGTTCCGCCGGCGAGCATGGAAGCGGTGACGCCGGAGACGGAGCAGACGGTTGGTGAGATGGAAGAGTAAGTGACCGCGAGGCCGGAGGAGGCTGTGGCGGCCAGAGGCACGGTGGCGCCGATGATTTGGGAAGCGACCGGGGGGAAGGTGATGGTTTGGGATTCGCCGTGGACGGAGAAGGTTCGATTGACGGGCGTGGCGGCGGAGTAAGTGGAGTTGCCGGGTTGGGCGGCCTGGATGGTGCAGGCGCCGATGGCGATGAAGGAAGCCTGGACGCCGGAGACGGTGCAGACGGAGGTGGTGAGAGAGGTGAAGGAGACCGTGAGTCCGGAGGTGGCGGTGGCGGAGAGATTCAGGCTGGCGCCAACGATCTGGGCGGGAATGACGGGGAAGTTGATGGTCTGGGTGGTGTTGATGCCGGTTCCCTGGACGGAGATGGATTGAGTTGCGCCGGGGAGGTTGAGGGCATTGTCAGTGAGGGTGACGTTCTCACTCAGCTTGCCGGCAGAGAGGGGAGCGAATTCAATGTTGAGGAAGCAGTACTGAGCCGCGCCGAGGTTCGCTGAGCTGGTGCAGAGGCCAGAATCTACATCGGGAGCGACGGCGGAGAGCTTCTCAGACTCGGGAAAGTCAGTGGGATAGGTGAGGCCGGTGAAGACGAGCGGCTGGTTGCCGATGTTGGCAATTTGGAGGGCCTGGGGGCCGTCAGTGTTGTCAGTGGAACCGACGCCTGTGGGGGTGAGGAAGTTGAGGGAGGGAGGCGTTGAGTTGCGAAACTCGATGACGCGTCCGTTGCTGCTATCGGTGAGATAGAGATTTCCGAGGGGATCGAGTACGTCGAATTGGGGAAAGTTGAGGTCGGAGGTTAATACGGTTTGAGCACCGCCGGGGGCAACCTCAGTAAGGGAGTTGGCGTCAGCGTCGAGGACGTAGAGATCGCCGGCGGGGTCGATGGCTACGCCATAGGGAAAGGAGAATCCGCCGGCGGCGATGGTCTGGGTACCGTTTGGGGCAATTTTGGCGATGGCATGAAGGCCACCGTCGGCGACATAGAGGTTACCGGCGCCGTCAAGGGTGATGGCTTCAGGCACCTTGAGGGAGTTGCTCAATTCGGTTTCAGTGCCGTCGGGAGAGATTTTGACCACCGATCCCGTTGCCGGGGTGGAGTTGAAATCCTGCGAGACATAGACATTTCCCTGCCCGTCAATGGCGACGGACTGGGGCTGGAAAAAGCCTTTTCCGACCTTGGTTTTGACGCCGGACGGGGTGAGCTTATAGACGGTGAACGCGCCGGAATCGGCGATGTAGAGATTTCCGGCGCCATCGACGGCGAGATCGTTGACGCCCGCATAGCCGCTGGAATAGTTGGTTTGGGTTCCATTGGGAGCAATTTTGTAGATGATGTTGGAGCTTTCGTCATCGACGAAGAGATTTCCGAATCCGTCAATGGCGATGCCGCCGGGGTCGAGGTATCCGGAGTAGGGAACGGCAAAGGAGGAGGGCGAGTAAGAGATGGCGGGGCCAGTGCCGACGCCATAGATGGGCACGCTGGCGAGGACGGATCCGGTGCGGTTGGCGCCGGAGAAAAGGACAAGAGCGCCATTGCGCGGGCCGGGGGCGGTGGGTTTGAAGGCTACGTTGACGGTGCAGGTGGTGGTGGAGCTGTAGGTCTTTGCGGCGCAGGTGCTTGAGCCGGCGTCAGCGAAGTCAAGATTGGGCGCGCCCTGGGTGAGGATGGCGATGCTGCCGACCTTGGCGCCGGAGGCAATGGTGAAGGTGAACTGCGACGCGGCACTGGGCGAGCCTACCGCCTGCGAACCGAAGTTGACACTGTGGAGCTGCATCTTTGTGACGAGGCCGGTGCCCTGGTCCTCGACGTAGAGGTTGCCCGCACCGTCCATGGCCAAGCCTACAGGATTGACGAAACCTGAGCCTACCAAGGCTTGTCCGCCTGCGGCGAAGAGCTCGAGAACGAGGCCGGTGTTGTAATCCCCGACAAACAGATTGCCCGCACTATCGACTGTCGCGGCCGTGGGATTCTGGAGACCGGTGATGGGAACGGTGAACTGCGCACCCCAGGCGCTTCCGGTCCAGGGCAGTTCGACGACCCGGCCGTTGCTGTTGTCGAGGATGTAGAGGTTGCGCAGCGAGTCTACCGCGACGCCCTCGACGGTGCTAAGACCGGTGGCTGGAAGCTTGACCTGCTTGCCGCCGCCGGCAGGAATTTCGACGACCCGAGAATTGAAGGTATCCGCGATAAAGACGTTGCCCACGGCATCCACCGCAACGCCGCCTGGGGAGTTCAAGCCGGCGCCCATGATAATCGGCGTACCGCCGCCGGCGGGAAGCTCGACGACATTATTTGCGTTCTCATCGGTATAGAAAAGATCTCCCGCCGCATCGAGGGCCAAGCCAGCGATACCGTACAAGCTTGAGCTGCCGAGGACTGGAACCGTGGTCTGCACGCCGGTGGCGGCGGCGATCTTCACGATTCCGACCCCCTCAACGGAGACGTAGACATCGCCGGCGGGATTAGCGGCGATTCCGATAATCAGACCGGGGGCTGTGAGCGGGAGGTTGCTGGCTGCGCCGTTGAAGACAACCGGCGGGGGCGCAGGCTGGGCCGGGAGCAGACGGGAAGAAGCGGCAAGAAGGCAGAGCAGGACGAACAAGCGACGGAACCGGGGCGAACTCAAATTGACGCTGGCGAACCTAAACATGCAGACCTCCTGAAGGCATGAGATGGGCAGCCGAAAGGCATACCGATGAGGACACGCTCATCCGCAGGGCCATACGCGGAAAATGTATTTGTTTTCTGTCCGCATGCCGCACTCATCAGGGGGGAACTGCTGAGTTGGGGAATCTGGCACAAAGGACGAGATTCAGAGAAATATTGCCTTGGGGGATAGATGGCTGTCAAGGACGAAAAGGGGGAGTTGGAAGCCGGCGCAGGCGGCCTGAGCCGGGAGCGCGGCCGGCGCAGGGAAGGCATCTGGCGTTGGATGGACCGCGGGGATGGGCAGGAGAGGTGGGCAGGGGGCGCCCGCCGCAGCGGACGCCCTCTGGGTTGCCCGGGTTGTTAGTACGACAACACGCGGATGTTTTTGACGACAGGCATCGCCGCAGCATACGTAGCGTTGCCAGCCTGCGAGGCCTGGATGCTGCACGGTCCGGGGGTAAGCAGGGTTGCCGCGTTGCCAGAGACAGTGCAGAAGGTGGGAGAGTTTGAAGTGTAGCTCACCGGCAGGCCAGAGGAGGCCGAAGCGGAGAGATAGATCTTGGCTCCGACGGGCCCGTTGACGGGAGGATTGAAGTTGATGGTTTGGATTGCACGAGCAATCTGGAAGTTGTGGTAGGCCGTGGCGGAGGCGTAAACAGCGTTGCCTGCCTGGGAGGCCGTTATGCCGCAAACGCCGACGGACACGGGAGTGAGGGTGGTACCGGAGACAGTGCAGATCGCCGGGGTGTGAGACCAGAAGGTTACGGGGAGGCCTGAAGTTGCGGTTGCGGCCAGGGTGTAGTTGGTTAACAGGTGCTGGGTGGTGGGCAGAGGGAAGGTGACAGTCTGCGCCATGTAGTTAACCCAGAAGTACTGGTAGACAGCCGGGGCCGGGTTGTAGACAGTGTTGCCGGCCTGGGATGCCTTGATGCGGCAGACTCCGCCCGCGATGAGCGAAGCGGTGGTTCCGGAGACCGTGCAGTTGGCCGGAGTGACGGAGACGTAGCTGACCGGGAGGCCGGACGAGGCCGTGGCAGCCAGCGGGAGGGTGCCGTTGACGTTCTGCGTGGGGACTACCGGGAAGGTGATGGTCTGCGCGATGCCGAGGCCGGTGCCCTGGACAGAGATGATCTGCGAAGCCGGATCCCCGTTGAGGTTGTTGTCAGCGAGGTTGATGTTCTCGCCGACCCATCCCTTGGAGAGCGGAGCGAATTCGACGCCGAGGAAGCAGGAGTAGCCTGCCGGGCGCGACTCGGTGGTGGAGCAAACGCCATTGCTTGGGGCACCCTCTGTAAGGACGGCTGGGCCTTGCTTTACCTCGATGAAGTCATTGGGGAAGTCGATGTCATTGAAGACGAGGGGCTTATTCCCGATGTTCGCGAGTTCGAGCCGAGTGGGAGTGCTGAGAGAGTTAACGGTCGTGTTTCTGAAGGACAAGGAGGGTGGATTGCTGTAGATGAGCCCGGCGATGGCGCGGTTGGCGACATCAGAGAAGAGGATGTTGCCTAACGGGCCTACGGTGAGGCCGACGGGAGCGACTGGGCCGTGGCCGAGATCAACGCTGTTGGCGTAGCCGGAGTTGACGGTCAGTTCGATAATTCCGCCGGGGACCATATTGTTGCTGGAAACGGCGGGTTTGAAGTGCTTTTGTCTCTGAATGACCACGCCGGGGATACTGCTGCCGGAGTCAGCCACATAGACGTTACCGGCAGGGTCAAGGGCCAGGAAGCCCGGTCCGCCGGCATCGGTACCGAATGATCTGACCTGGTTATAACCGTCGACAGGCGAAATCTCCTGGACGACGGGATCGAGGGCAGAGGTGGTGAAGATGTTTCCCATAGAGTCAATAGCCAGGCCGAGGGGAGCGTCAAGGCTGGCCGGCAACGGCCCACCCTGGTGGTAACCGGTTGCGGAGGCATACGCCTCAAACACGATGCCGCCCTCAGCGTCGGGCAGGGCGAAGAACAGGTTCCCTCGCCCATCCACGGCAATGCCTACTACCGGTGACGGGACGGTTCCGAGTGTTGTGACCAGGTTGTAGCCGCTGGCCGCGGAGACAATCTTGATTGCACCGGCGCCACTGCTTGCTTCAGTGACGAAGAGATTTCCGGCGCCATCGAGAGCGAGGCCCGTTGGGCCGTGGAAGCCACCGCCCTTGGTGTAGGCGGGGGCAACGGTTTTGATGGTGGAGTAGGTAGGAGCGAGGAGCACGTTGATGGCATTGTTCACGGCGTCAGCGACAAAGATGTTGCCGTATCCATCCATGGCGACACCCAGCGGCTCCTTGAAGGATTTACCGGAGAGGGGGTGGAGCTGGCCTGGGCGGAAGGCAATCTGGGGCCCGGTTCCGGTTCCAAAAACGGGGACCGAGGCGAGCACGGCACCTGTGGGCCCGAAGAACTCGATGGCGCCGCGGCGCAGGCCGGGAGCGGTGGGCGTGAAGGTGAAGTTGATGGTGCAGACGGTGGGGGAGTTGTAGGTTGTTGCGGTGCAGGTGCCATCGGCAGCCTGAGCGAAGTCCTTATTCGGCGCGCCGAGGGTGAGGAAGCCGATGCCGGCAACGGTAACACCTGTAGGTACTTCGGGCACATGGGCGACCTGGAAGGTGAGCGTATGCGTGGCGCCGGTTGTTCCCAGGGGCACGGCACCGACGTTGCCTGAGGCAATCTGCTCCAAATTGGCAGGGCCGGGAATGGTATTGGGGTGAGCAGCGCCGCGTGAGGCCTTGTGGGCGGTGACGTTGGCACTATAGGTGAGGTCAACCATGACGAGGACATTGCCGAGGCTGTCAGGCGCGGCCGACCAGGCATATGGGAAGTAGCCCAGGGCCACGGGGGTGGGCTGGGCAGCATAGGCACCGACACCGTTGGATCTGATCTCATAGACCGCGCCATTGGTGTTGTAGTTGACGAAGAAGAGATCGCCTCTGGCATCGACCTTGACGGTGCCCAGATAATCGTTGACGCCGGTGAGGTTTGCCAGGGTGGTGACGGTGGGGGTGGAGGGGTAGACGCCGACGCTGGTTGCAGCAATCTCGGACAGGGCGTTGGTATTGCTATCAGCGACGAAGAGGTTGCCCTTGCTATCGACGGCAATGCCGTCAGGATATTGAGCAACAAAACTTGCGTCCAAAATCTTGATGGTGGGCGCGTCTGGATAGACGCCGACGCTGGTGGCCTGAATCTCAACCACCGATTGGGCGGATTGACTGCCGACGAAGAGATTGCCCATGCTGTCGACCGCAATGGCGGTTGACGAGGCCAGGTTGATGTTGGGTCCCAGAGTACGAATGGTGGGCGTGTCAGGAAAGACGCCGACGCTGGTGGCCTGAATCTCAAAGACGGAGGTTGCGTCGTAATCGACGACAAAGACATTGCCCATGCTGTCGACGGCGACGTCGTAGGGCGCGCTGAAGCTGCTGCTGAGGGTCTTGATGACGGGGTTGTTTACCGGAATGACGCCGTTGACGGCGAGGACCTCTTCGACGGCGCCGTTGCCGTCGTCGGCGACGTAGAGGTTACCGAGGCTATCAAAGGCGATGCCGCCGCCATTCTTGAAGCTGTTGGCAACGACGGTGGGGGCCAGGATGATCGGGTATGGGCTAGCCGCGTGGACCAAGGGGCCGATGTTGACAAGAAGGAAGAGCGGGAGCAGGATCCGGCAGAGCCGGAGCGAATTAGAACCTGCGCAAGAAAACCTGAACATGATGTCCTCCTGACGATGTGTAAATGGAAAGTGACTGGCGGGCCAGAGAGGGATGGCTCACCGACACGCGGCTAAACCAGTGAAACCGCGTTGCGCTACGGGTCCGAATTATCAACTCGGCGAAGGGGAGTAGCCGAATCATTGGAACAAACACCACAGTAAAGATACCACGGAACGGTTGCCTTGCCCAATTGAATGCTGTCAAGGACGGAAGACAGAGTTGGCTGCCGTCACAGGCGGCCAGGGCGGGGTGGTGGGGTTGGGGAAGGGAGGGCGTATGGGTTCGCCTGGAGCGCGACGAGATGCGATCAGGCGCGGCCGGCGAATTCTCCGGTTTCAGTGAAGACTTTTACTCTTTCGCCTTCCTGGATGTAGAGGGGGGCTTTGATTTCGAGGCCGGTTTCAAGGCGGGCTAACTTGGTGACGTTGCCGCTGGTGTCACCGCGGGCGCCGGGCTCAGTGTAGGTGACTTCAAGCTCGACCTTCTCAGGCAACTGGAGGCCGATGGGATTGCCGTTGAACTTATGCAACTGGATGATGGCGCCTTCGACGAGGTAGTCGAGGGCGTTGCCGATCATGTCGCCGGAGAGGGTGAGAGTGTCAAAGGTCTCCTGATCGAGGAAGTAAGAGCCTTCACTGTCAGAGTAAAGATAAGAGGCTTCGACCATTTCGAGGTCGGGCTCTTTGAAGCGGTCACCGGCCTTGAAGGTTTTGTCAAAGACGGCGCGGGTGATGAGGTTGCGCATTTTGAGGCGGACGAGGGTTTGTCCTCCGCGGGCGGTGGGGGTGGAGACCTCAGCTTCAAGGCAGTAGAAGGGGGTGTTTTCAAACTCGAAGTACATTTTGCGTTTTACGGTAATTGCTTCAAGCAGGGCGGCCATGGGTTCCTCAAAAAGGCGATCTTGTGAGCGGGAAATTCGCAGGGAATTTCGCGTGGGCTCCGAAGACAATTATAGGGGGCGGGGGGATGGGGAACGGGGGCGCTGGGCGAGGGTACTAGCGGGCGCCGTTGTGGTAGTCGGGAACCCTGGGGGTGAGCCTGCGCAGGAGGAACTCGCGGACGAGGTTGTTTGCGGCGTTTCCGGCGGTGCCGACCAGGGTATTAAGGACGGTGAGGGAGGCTCCGCGTTCGCCTGAGGGGTAGTAGAGATTGGAGAGGCCTCCGGCTGCGAGGCTGCCGAGGACGTGAGAGTAGTTGGGCTGCCAGCGGCCATTGTCTCCGCGGCAGATGACGGCGGCGGAGATGGCGTAAAGGGCCCGGGAGCGCACGGTGCCTGTGCCGCGGAAGAAGTAGCGGGGATCTTGACGGAGGAGCGAGGGCAGGATGGCGCTGCCCATCATTCTTCCGATGGTGTCGTTGGCCATGGCTGCGCCATAGCGCTTGCCAAAGCCCTGGGCTCCCTGGCCGTAGCCTGGGAAGCCATTGTTTGCCTGTTCCACGCCGGCGACAAAGCCGTAGCCGGCAAAGACAACGGGGTCAGTGACGGCGTGCAAGGCGAGTTCGAATTTTTGCTTTGCGCCGAGAGAGGGGGCGTGCCAGTCATAGCTGCTGTAGAAGTTGGGCAGGACGCCCATGACGCGCTGATCGACGGCGAGGCGGACCTGCTCCTCGGCGATTTGGTCGCGATCGGCATAGACCTGGACGGAGGTTGCGTCAGAGGAGAGGGGCAGGTGGACATCGGGAAGGATGGAGACGTCGCCGGCATGGACGGCAATATCAGAGGAGAGGAAGCTGCCGAATCCGGGGGCGGAGACTTTGAGCCTGCAGGGGCCGGGGGGCAACTGGGAGAAGGCGAATTCGCCGTTGCTGCCGGCGACGAGGGAGCGCTCCGTGGCGTCTTTCTGGCAGACGAGGACGAGATGGGCACCGGGAACGACGGAGCCGGCGGGGTCAACCACGGTGCCGGAGACGCTGGCTAGGGCGGGCGCATCGGGCTGGGTTTGGGGTTGGGCCGGGAGGCTGGAAGCCTGCTGCGCGAAAGAGCGGGAAGCGAGGCCGCACACGAGCAGAGCGGCCGTGAGGCAAAGAGGCTGGAGAAGGCCGGAGCGTTGGGCCAGAGCGCGCGCGCCGCGCCGCGGAAGAGGGCCAGGCATTTTGAGTTGAGGCAGAGATTGCTCGGAGCTGAGACGTGAGGTCATGCATTCTCCAGGAAATGTTGTTTGAACAACCCCAGGGGGCCGGGTTTGCGCGCTGGATTGTCGGGTTGAGTGGAATCAGAATCGTACATGAGATGGACGCGGGAGGCGGCCGAGGGTAACCGGGCCGGGAGATGACATCTTCGTCATCTTTGAGGCAGCGGCCGAGATGGGCGGATGAAGTTGGCCAGCCGGGGGGTGAGGCAGGCGGCTTGCCATGGGAGGGCTGGTATGGCGATACTGCTCACACACAGCCCGCACGGCGGACTGCATCTCTTCCCCAGCGAGAACAGCAATGGCACGAGAGCTTTATACGGCACGCCTTGACCGCAAGGAATGCATTTCAGAGGTGGCGCAGTGCTACCACTTCGAGTTTGTCTTGGACGAGTTGGAGAGCTTTCACTTCACGCCGGGGCAGTTTATTTCGGCGGTGGCGGAGGATGCGAACGGGAAGATGCAGACGCGGGCCTACTCGCTGGCGTCGGCGCCGAATGGGAAGCGGTTTGAGTTGTGCGTGAACCGGGTGGAGGAGGGATTCTTCTCAAACCACCTGGCGGACCTGCCGGACTTGCCGGTGGGGTCGAAGATCCAAATCCATGGGCCGCACGGGCATTTTGTGCTGACGCAGCCGGTGACGGACTCGATCTTGATTGCGACGGGGACGGGGATTGCGCCGATGCGGGGATTTTTGCAGGGGCTGTTCCCTGCCGACGGGACGGACCTGAGCAACGGCAAAGAGATCTGGCTGGTGTATGGGACGCGGTACGAGACGGAGCTCTACTATCACGAGGAGTTTGAGGCGCTGGCCAAGCGGATGCCGAACTTCCATTATCTGGCGACGCTGAGCCGAGCGCAGGAGGACTGGAAGGGGTTGCGGGGCTATGTGCAGGACCACGTGGCGCGGATTGTGGAAGAGCGGGCCGCGCGGCTGGGGCTGACGCTGCCGGTTGCGCCGGTGGATGCGACGCTGCTTGCTTCAGAGTTGAAGTTTGATATTTATGCGTATATCTGCGGGCTGAACAATATGGTTTCAGGGGTGCGGGACAAACTGACGGGGTTTGGGTGGCACAAGAAGCAGGTTGTGTTCGAGCGGTATGACTAGCAGGCGGGGCGCAACGGTTGTGGCGCTCGGGGTGGTTTTCGCGTGGTACGCCATCGCGCGGATTCTTGAGATTTTTCCTGGTTCAATTCCGCAGACGGCGATTGTGGCGCTGGATGTCTTAGGGGCGCTGGCGTTTGCGCTGGTGGATGGGGCGCGCGGCTATGGGCTGCGAGGGATTGTGGTGTTTGCCGGGATCTGCGTGGTGGTGGGGAATGTGGTGGAGAACCTGGGAGTGGCGACGGGGTTTCCGTTCGGGCACTATTCCTTTGTGAATCTGATGGGGCCGAAGCTTTGGCATGTTCCGGTGTTGCTGGGGCTGGCATATATCGGGATGGCGTATGTTGCGTGGAGGGTGGCGGGGGCGATTGCGGGACCGGTGAGTTTTGCAGGGGCGCGGGTGCTGGCATTGCCGCTGCTGGCCGCCGCGATTATGACGAGTTGGGATGTGGCGCAGGACCCGGTGTGGGCGACGGTGCTGCATGGGTGGGTCTGGCGGGATGGCGGGCCGTGGTTTGGCGTGCCGGTGTCAAATTACCTGGGGTGGTATGGGACGGTGCTGCTGATTTATCTGCTGTTTGCGGCTTATCTGCGGAAGAGCGGGGACGGGGTGGAGGGGTCTGCGGGGCGGGGGGGGTGGGGTCGGGGGGGCCGGCGCTGCTGTTTTATGCGGTGTGCGCGGCGGGGAACGTGATGCAGATTTTGCCGAGGCAGGCGGTGGGGGTGGTTGCGGACCCGACGGGGAAGCTGTGGCAGGTGGGGGATATAACTCGGGCTTCGGCGCTGGTTTCGATTTTTGTGATGGGCGGGTTTGCGGTGGTGGGATGGATGCGGCAGGCGCGGCGGAGCGCTATAGGTTGAAGAGCTCGCGGAGGCGGCGGGTTTGGGTGCGGCTGACGGGGATCTCGGTCTGCTTTTTGTCGTCCATGCGGAGCTGGTAACTGGATTTGAACCAGGGGACGACTTCGCGGATGTGGTTGAGGTTGACGACGAAGCCGCGATGGGCGCGCCAGAAGAGGGTGGGGTCGAGGAGGTCAAGCAGCTCCTCGAGGGTGCGGCACTTGGAGTGGCCTTCAAGGGTCTGGGTGACGATGCGGATGATGCCTTCATCGATGGCGGCGAAGCAGATGTCGGCCTGATCGACGAGGAGCAGGCGGCTCTGGGCCTGGACGATGAGGCGGGCGGGCTGGGGGGAGCGGCTGGGGCCGTGGGGACGGCCGAGCAACTGAAGGAGGGCTCCGAATTGGGACTCGATCTGGGATTCACCGAGTGAGGCGGGACTGTCGGAGAGGGTTCCGGCTAAGCGGCCTTTGACACGGTCGACGGCCTGGAGGACGCGGGCACGGTCAAAGGGCTTGAGCAGGTAGTCGACGGCGTTGACGTCAAAGGCGCGGACGGCATATTGGTCGTAGGCCGTGGCGAAGACGATCTGGGGGAGCGGGTCGGGTTCCTGGCCTGCGGCGAGGCGGGCCTTGTTGCGGTCGAGGAGGCGCTGGATGACGGCGAAACCGTCGAGGCCGGGCATCTGGACATCAAGAAAAACCAGGTCGGGGTGGTGCTGCTGGATGAGGTCAACGGCTTCAATGCCGTTGGTTCCGTGGGCGAGGACCTGGACGCCGCCGACTTCGTTGAGGAGGAAGCTGAGCTCTTCGCGGGCCAGTTGTTCGTCGTCGATGATGAGGGCGGAGAGGGTCATTGAGGTGAAGCTTGATTGTAGGAAGGCGGGGGGGCGGGGTCAAACGGTGGTCAGTGGTCAGTGGTCAGTTTTCAGTGAGGACGGGACGGTGGGGGGG
>Ga0316221_1002495_pt1 | contig 16411 bp, 22 predicted proteins | sample TBH18007metaG_FD_206003 | JGI IMG/M metagenome (GOLD analysis project Ga0316221, IMG submission 206003) | Freshwater microbial communities from Trout Bog Lake, Wisconsin, USA - TBH18007 | ecosystem: Environmental > Aquatic > Freshwater > Lake > Hypolimnion/Profundal zone | place: USA: Wisconsin... | reverse complement strand
CTAGGTATGATACATACACACTTTGATGATGCCACAGGTTTGGATGAGGACAATGTCAGTACAGCATATGACCTGGTCAAGTTAGTTCTAGAAGCCAGCAAGTACCCTGATATCACAGATGCTGGCAGCTATCCCGTGGTGAAGATTAATGTTAAGAAACACTGGTGGGAATTTAAAAACACCAACCCACTGGTTAAAGAAAATGGTACGATACGTGTCAGTAAAACAGGCTACATACATCAAAGTGGCGGTTGTATAGCCATGTTAGTTGATACTGATCTAGGTCCTAGAGTGATTGTTTTGCTTGGAAGTAAAAATACCCACACTCGCATTCCTGAAGCACAGGAACTGATATTGAATGTCAGCAATAAGAGTATCAGCGTAGCGAATTAACTTTCACCAGCTGATGCTGTGTGATCGTCTTCTGACTTGTCGTCTGCTTTCTTGTGTATCTTTTGATTGATTTCTTTTTCAGCTTCAACACGTTCATGTTCAATGGTTTTGCCACGTAGATGTAGCACAGTGTTAACCTTTTGATTTAAACGGATCAAGTCATTGTCCAGCATACGGATACGATCGATAAGTGCGATCAGCACAGTGTTAGCATCACTGATCACAGGCTTGACTTCTTTAGTTGACCATTCCCACACATATTTTATAATATAGCCCATGCCAACCGCCATGACGATTGGAAAGCCATATTTGTTGATTAACATCACGATATCCATTATTTCTTTTTACCTTTTAATTTAGTCTGTAGTTCAACAATCTTAGTTTCTTGTTCTGTAACTATTGCTTCTAATGCTTTAACACGATCTTCAACAAGTTTATTCTCTTCTACATCTTTGAGATTACTTTCTTGATCAGCTGATTGTTTAGCTGATAAACTCAACACAGTATCAGTAAGACTTTTAACTTTGTCACGATATTCATCAACACGTACCTGTGCATCATAAGCCCAATAGGCTAGGAACACTATGGCGACGATAGCTAGAACGCTGAATATCGTTTTTTCTCTTTCACTCATATTAATGTAACCACCATAGAACTAAACCTAACCATACGATCCATATAACGACCTGTACCCAAGTTTTCATTATATAGGCAACCAGAGCCATAATCCTTGGCTCATTAACAACAAGCCAATAGCACATACACCAAAGCTGGTCCAAAATAGTGGCATGCTGACTGCCAAGATACTTGCTGATAGTAAGACTATGGCCAGCTGATAAGCAGTACCAGCATAGCCGATCCACGGTGATTTTTTCTTAGCATAATCACGTTCTGCTTCTAGCTTTTTAGCTTCAGCATATAATTCTTTCTTGCCTTCACCTGATTTAGGATCGCTTTCATAACTGGCAGCCTTGTCAGCAAACTTTTTAGCTAGTGTTGGATTTGCAGCAGTCTGTGCGGCGATTTCATAAGCAGTTTGTTTGACTGATTTAGCTTGGTAAAATACCCAGATGTCATTGGCTTTGATAGTGTTGTTCATCACTTTGCTGCTTAGGCTACCACCATACCATACGTTAAACGCTAGTAGTGCGGCAAAAATATTGATCACTAGTCCAGCATGTCCTTTGATTTTTGCTTCGCGTTCACTGCGACTTGGTCCACCTGTGGCAGGTGCTTTGTTATCTTCTGCTTTAGGTTCTTTTGTTACCATCTTTAATACTGAATCTATTAATGCCATTTATCTTCTCCCTAGTCCTGTGGATTTTCCTTACCTTGGCGCCAATTATCTAAATTAGCCAAGTAGTGTACCATGAAATGATTTTCAATTAAATCTAATTCTTTACGTTTGATACCTTGCCATAGGCCACGGCAAACATCTTTAAACACCTGCCAGGCTGTAGGATTACGCAAGTTACCCCAATGGTTCATGTAATACATGCCCATGTAATGACGATATGGCCATAGTGGAACACGTGGAACTACATCACAGTTATTAACGAATCTAAAGTGCAATAGTCCTGTGGCTTCCATGGCCTTGATATAGGTCTTGTTGCCTACACGTGGACTGCCAAATGTATATAACGCCTGTGGGTTGGGTAAAACAGGATCTCTTTGTAGTTTGTAAGCGGCCAGCGTAGCCATCGCACCGCCTAGGCTGTGTCCCGTCACCCAAATAGTATGTGTCTTACCATATGTTTCAGCGATTGATTTGATCTGATCCCATATTAGGTCAGTAGCATGTTTAAATCCATAGTGGACCAGACCGATGCCTGTTGAACTTGGTACTGGATTGGCTGCCAGATCTTCAGCGATGTTTTGCCATTTAGTAGCCACAGTACCACGGAATGCCAGAACTAGATCATTGTCATTGCTTAAAAAATATGCTTGGTTAGTTTCAAAGTCAATGACTTTGCTGTCAAAACCTAATGCTGCGAATGCCGCTTTGCCTTCGGCTTCATCTAAATACGCATCGGCTGCTATCTGTGCGAACAGATGTGCCTGTTCTGGAAAAGGTAATTCTTTAATTGCCATTATACTATCACTCCTATTAAGAATCCTATGACCATACCTATCAACAGCATATAGAACATTTCTTTAGTTTTCCATAGCAGTTTATCACGTTCTGCTTGTAAGCTGAAATCGTTCATTAGTCTCTCCTCGCATCCGTCTTGCCATCTGCACGTGCTATACGATCTGTATCTGGTTTTAAGCCAAGTGCGTTACTGACGATAGTATCAATACGGATAACATCGTGATTCATAGTTTTAACGCGATTGTCTAATGCAGTGATAATACCAGCCATGCCTTTGATACTGCCCAGTACGCCTTGTAATAGTAGTTTGATAGTTAAGTAGACGAAATACCCACCGGCTAGTGCCACTGCGATAGGAAAGCCTAAATCACCTATAAGTTTGAATATGTCTCCCATTGTCTGCTCCTTGAAAAACTTTATTATACAACTATTTATAGTTTTTGGTTAGCTTTTGGTGTATATAAATAGAAACACAATGACTTTGAAAATTTTCCAACCCGATACTGCTCATGTTTGGGGGCCAGATCCTAGAACATTCTTTGATATCAATGATCAATCCTATGATCTATACTTTTCTCCAGAAGCAGTGAAAAAGATGATGATATTCCACGGGTGGAACAGTTTACCTGAAAATACCAATATAGATATGATTCTACTCAGTCATCACTGTGAAAATGTAAATTATCCAAAAACCAAGATATTTTTAGAAATCTGGCATAATTTTGAAGATCAGATCAGATATATCCGAGAACGTCATGTATATCTGCAGAATCGCCTGACGGATTTTTATACTATAACCAACGCTGTAGATCTTGCCAAGAACCCCATTAACAATATCATTTTTGTGGATTTCTTATTCAACATGGTCAAAGCCTATTACAGCAATTATGCTTTCCATCCTGACACAGATCCATGGTATTATTTTGGTCCGCAGGGCTATAGTGTACCTGACAGTGTAGATCCAGCACGAAAGAATAAAATATATGTGGCACCGGTTAGAGTCAGCAAAGGTAGGGCTATTAAATACAGACCACAGCTGACTAGACTGCTTAAAGAAAAATACTTTGATCAAGGTTATATAGGTGAAAATGAACAGTTGAAATTACATCCACAGGACATTTATCCCGATCACACACTAGAACAACTGTTGTTGATCACCGAACATGACCCGCGAGGTCCTACAGGGTATAGTCCACCGCACAGCGAATACTATAGGGATACTTTTATCAGTATCTATACCGAAGCTGTCGAACGAGGATCTACTATCGCAGTCACTGAAAAAACCTATGATCCAATGATCAAAGGACATTTTATATTGCCTTTTAGCTGTTATGGATTTATTGCTTATTTAAAAACATTAGGCTATCAATTTCCTAAATTCATTGATTACAATTATGACAGCGTAGTCGACGATGATCAGCGATTTAACAAGTATCTCGAAGAAGTCCAAAGATTGTTGGCTATCGATATAAATGATTGGCGAGCCTTGTGGAATGATAATTACAATATATTAGAGCACAATCAAAAAATATTTCAAGATCGTCCTTATGATCGAATCGATTTCAATGAACTATTACAAAAACGTTAGCCAGATACAGTTCTGTGATCTAGAAACAGTCAAGGATCTGGCTGTCAATATCAAGCACGATGGTAACATCTTTATCGACATTACCTGGGAAGGCAATGCTTTTGATACGTGGTCAGTGAATTATTATTTGTTTATGTATATAGTCAGACGACTTAATCCCAACAGTTACATCTATGTTATTGCCAACTCTACGCATTATCCAGATGCTGAAAAATTTGAGAGAGCTGACATTGATGACATACTGTTTGTAGACTATTTCTTGTATAGGGTTTATCGTCAGATAGTCTGTAAACGAGTGTCAGAAATCAGTCCTTATTGGAATCCCCAAAATACCAAGTTTTTAATGCTAACAGGCAAGCCAAGACAGTTCAGGCTTGATCTATTGAAAAAACTCATTGATCGAGACTTGCTCAAACATGCAGAATATTCACTGCATCTGGGACCTTCTGCTGAGGATGATACATTAAAGTCCTATGAGCGGAATCCCGACGGCATTGATATAGCACGCACCTGGCCACACTATGGCGGTATACCTTATGATGTCAGATTGTATCATAACGCACTATTCCAGATCATAACTGAAACCAAATTTGAACTTACCTCTGACTCTAGATGGATCACTGAAAAAACTTGGTTGTCTATCGCTAATCGTAGACCATTTATCCTAGCAGGTGACACTGGTACGTTGGATCTATTATCTAATCTTGGGTTCCATACATTTAGACAACATTTACCTAATTACGATTACAATGATCTCAATGATTATGAATTAAAACTACAGGCCATCGTCGACAACGCCAGTTACTGGTTAGAACACATCAATGGACAAGCTGATATTATCAATCAAGAGATAGAAGATAACTATAATCAATTTATTAAATTGGCTAAATTCAATGAATTTAAGATAGATAGATTTATAGCCAAACATGATCTAGAATGTTCAGCAGAGCAGCTAGTACCTACAGGTGATTGGAGTATACATGATCCTTGGCGTAACTTCTATGAGCGTGTAAAGGCTGATCATTGGCCTGAATTTATGCCATTTGATCAGTTGCCCAAAGACATACAGGAAGAATGTGTTGAACAGTTTGGTTGGTTAAACGGTCAGTAGATTTTCGATAACAGCATAGTCGATATGGCTGTCATCATGGCCTAGTTCTGCAAATAATATCTTTGCGTTGTCTAGTAATTCTCTGGCGATAATCTGCCTAAATTCACCGTAAAAATGCTGGAAATTGTATTCAATAATGGGTTTTAATTGGCGAATTATGTCAGTTTTTTCACCTGGTGATAGATTACAGTACCAATGTAGCTGACGAACTACGGCATCAATCCTAGCATCTGGATCTTCGATGGTATCATATGATTCATCGATGACAGTGTCAAAGGTTTTAAATCCATAACTTTTTAGATAGGCAAGATTACCAGGAGCCGCGATCAGCATGAATGGTTGTTTCATCGCTATGGGTTTAAATATTTTTTCAGTCAGATGCTGTTTAGGATAATAAAACACTGTTTCAGTGACCACATGCCAAAAACTCTGTTCGATCACACGTGGAATATCTGCGCTGGCCCAGCCATGTACAACCTCACTATCCACGGTTAAAGGTCCTGATAAATTGGGTAGATATTGGTTAATCTCATTGACAGCATGGCTAGATAGTTTAGTGTTATGGTCATTGACTTCATCTCTCCAATCGCCCTGTTCATTGTCCAGACCAAAGCTGACCTGACCATGATTTAGTAGATCGTATTTGATTAATTGGCTGACCAAATAGCAACGATAACTGCGATCGTTGACTACTAGTCTATTGAAGTTCACATAGTCGTATTGATATTCACGTTCTACATCTTTGGTATAGTTTAATGCACGGAATCCTCGATACCAATCTAGTGCTGCGAACCCGTGGAAGAAATAATACATGTACTTGAAACCACGAGCTTGACATACATTTTTAGCCAACTGTGAATGTTCGCTAGTTATCAATGCACAGGGTATTTTAGATGATTCTATATCAAATAGATGGAAATATATCTGTATCAGATGACTGTCTAAGGGTTCTTGATCCCATAGAAATATTTTATGTGTAGGCTTACTCCAATTAAATACATGTATGTCGTTTAACGTATAATCGCTGTCTTGGCTTTTGTGTGGTATGACTCCTCTAGGTAGTGTGCCCAAAGCAAAATCCTTAAATAGCGTTGTATACAAAAATTCATAGATATGATCAATTTGGAGCATGTATGTCAACTCAATTAAAAACAGTAGGATTCATTGGAATCGGTAAATTAGGCCTTCCTTGTGCAGAAGTAATGGCACAAGAGTATGACGTAACTGGCTATGATATTTACCCTAAGGCCAGTGACAAGATTAAGATTTCTGATACACTAGAAGGTGCAGTCAAGGGTAAAGATGTCATTTTCGTAGCTGTACAAACTCCACATGATCCAATCTACGATGGCAGTCAACCTATCACACACTTACCAAACAAAGATTTTGACTATACTATCGCCAATCAAGTACTTGCAGATATCAACCAATATGTGACATCAGATCAATTGGTGGTACTGATCTCAACTGTTCTCCCAGGCACTACCCGACGCGAACTCCGTAAGCATATAACCAATGCTCGCTTCATCTACAACCCATACTTGATAGCCATGGGTAGTGTAGCATGGGACATGGTCAACCCAGAGATGGTGATCATCGGCACTGAAGATGGTAGCCTGACTGGTGATGCGCAACTACTCAAAGACTTCTACACACCCCTTATGGAAAACGATCCACGCTACGCTATTGGCACTTGGGATGAAGCAGAAGCTATCAAGATTTTCTACAATACATTCATCTCAACTAAAGTGGGATTGGTTAATATGATCCAAGACGTTGCGGTGAAAAATGGCAACATGAATGTAGATGTAGTCACTGATGCATTAGTTAATTCAACTATACGTATAGTCAGTGGCAAATACATGACAGCAGGTATGGGTGATGCTGGACCTTGCCACCCACGTGATAATATCGCACTTAGATATCTAGCTGAGAACTTAGATCTAGGCTATGATATATTTGATACGGTAATGCATGCTCGTGAAAAGCAAGCAGAAAATCTAGCACTGTTTTTAGTTGATCTACAAAAAGAACATGACCTGCCTATAATCATACATGGCAAAGCCTATAAACCAGACATCGACATGCTAGATGGCAGCTACAGTTTATTAGTTGGCAGTTATTTAGATGCACATGGTGCTGAGTACAAATACTGTGATCCTCTGACAGGTGATAAGGTCTACGATGATATAGAAGCTATCGTATTACTAGCACACAATCGCCAAATTACCTATGGATATACAGGCGAATTACCTCAGCAACAGTTATACTTTACTCCAGGGCATGGTAGCGTTATCGTAGATCCATGGCGCAGATACACTACACGTAATCCATCATACAAGGTCATACACTATGGCAATACTAGACTACGTGATCAACATTGATCCTTTCTGGGATGACGAGTATAAAAACTTAGACTACCAAGAAGAAGCGTTTAATAATCCTTTAGATACTGAACGCTGGCTCAAGATGGGTTTCAGATGCAAGTTTGTAGGAGCCATGTGTGACATGCGCAGCCCACAGCCCAGCTGGAACGATCAGTTTATCAAGTATTTTGAAAGCCTTGGATGGAAAGATGTAGGTACCAGTTACTATCGTATGGGGCCAGGTACTGTATTACCTACACATCAAGACACATATAAGAAGTATATTGGATTGTTTAACTTACAAGGTCAAGAACATAGGATACGTCGTGCTATAGTATTCCTTGAAGATTGGAAATCAGGACACTATCTAGAATTAAAAGGTGTACCTGTAACAGGATGGAAACGAGGATTTACTGTCGTATGGAATTATGATGATCCACATATGGCTGCAAACCTTGGTACAGACTATAGATATACACTACAGATAACAGGTCATCAATGAAAATTTCCAGCAGTAACGAATGGGATCGATTAAAGAGTGTAGTAGTTGGATCAGCTACTAATGCTAACTGGCCTTCAAACGATCCAGTGTTTGCAGAAGAAGCCAAGAAAACCACATGGACTGAAACACCGGTGCCTAGTGGCCCTGTACCACAATGGATCGTCGATGAAGCCAACGAAGATTTAGACATCCTAGCCGATACTTTGGATAAATTGCGTGTAAATGTCTATAGACCTCGAGATATGGATTTTATACGTTTAGGTGGTATGTATAATTATTGTCCACGCGATCGATTAATCATAGCAGGTTCGACAGTTATAGATCCTGCTATGATGTATCCCTGTCGTGATCGAGAAATAACAACTTTAGATTTTGTGTTAGATGCTGCAGAACATCGTATTACCATGCCACGTGATCAAGGTATGGTCTTAGATGCTGCTAATATCTGTCGACTAGGAGATACTTGGTTATTCTTAGAAAGCCCTAGTGGTAATCGTGCTGCATATGAATGGCTATGCCAACAGTTGCCTGATATTCGAATAGAATTATGTAACTTTTATGCTGGGGTACACATCGACAGCACCATAGTGCCTTTACGTGAAGGTCTGGTCGCTCTCAATGCCAGCAGAGTAAATCAAGTTAATTGTCCCAAAGCATTTGATGGATGGGAAAAGATCTGGGTCAATGACTGTGTAGCACAGGACTTTTATCAGTATCCCTATGCCAGCAAATGGGTCGGTATGAACATGCTGAGCGTAGACCCAGATACGGTAATTGTAGATGCCTCTCAGACCCAATTAATTAAGGACTTAGAATCCTGCGGTATCACTGCGATTCCATTGACCCTACGTCATGCACGTACACTAGGCGGTAGCTTTCATTGTGTGACCTTAGATTTAGTTAGAGAATCTACTAAATAATTGTTACAAATAGGAAATCATATGCCGCAGGGGTATTCTAGTTACACCCATATTTCTGTTAAGGCTTTGGAGTTCAATCCCAAGAGCCAAGACACTATCCAAAAGAAACAGGAAATACTTACTGCTATCTCTGGCCATTATGGTTCTAGTCCAGCCACAGTATTATTCATAGGATTTAATCCTATGATCATTGGATCATCGTTTAAACAGATCTATGTCACAGAGGTTACTGCGGAAACAAAAAAATTCCTAGATAAAAATAGCATTAAATACACATATATTGACGCTAATGATCTTGGACAATACCAAAAGAAATTCAATTGGGTCATAGCTGGTGAAGAATACTTTACCTTTGCAGGCACTGAAGAAGAACAAAAAGCCAAAATAGAACTAGCGGCTAGCCTAGCAAAAGACCTAATCGTTACTACTTTAAGAGATTATAAGAATCAAGATTTTAAAGAACGTGAATTCAGCCAACCATTGGCAGTACACGATCATAATGATACTAAACTATTTGTAGAATATCATCACTATGATTTCACAGATAGAAATGCTTGGTCGACTACTGTTTATGAATTGCATGGAATGAATACATTAACCTATGGACCATACGCTAGACGCAGTATGTTTTTCAAGCAGATGGCCAAATTCAGCATTGATGCTGGAGCAAAGAATTTTTATGTACATAAGAACTTGATGTACAAGAGTTTGATTAAAAAGAATTACGAACACGTTATTAGTATTTCGTTTTAATTGTTTTTCGAGAATATATGGATATCAATCAACAACTACAGCCTATTGTCGCCGGCATATTAGATAACCTTAAAGGGTCTATCGAAGCTGAACTGCGCGATCAAATATCAAATGAAATCGTTAAAAAGATAGCCGACACCGAATTCAATTCGATAGTATCTCGCTTGGTCGAACAACAGACTGCACAGCGTTTAAATCAATTCAATTTCCAAGGTGCCAGCGATGAAGTGCTCAGCGAAAAAGTAGCTGAATTAACTGACCAGATTAATAAAACTATCGCTGTAGCCGCTAATCAACAGGTCAATGCTTTTGTAACTCAAAAATTAGCAGCAGTTGATCTCAAATCGATGGTCAGCGAATTAATAGCCAGCAAACTAGGATCGATATTAGAATCACGTAACTTTCCTGAGAAAAGCATTCCACATACCAGCATTAACTTTGATGGCCTGACACTGACCGGCGACCAGATCCAAGGTGGTATCATACAGAATTTTGGCAGCACGGGTATAGAAGATCGCAGCAGTTTTGTGCAGATGACGTTGATGGATCATGCCACGGCATTTGAAGCCGCGGTCTATGTCCCTGAGATCAAAGTCGCTGGAGCATTAACTGTAGAAGGCAGCCTAGTGATCAACGGTGAAATATCAGCTGATGGTAAAGGATTTGTAAAACTAGTTGATCAGACCAGTGATGCAGTCAAAGCCAAATTAGATGATGCACTGTTTGAAGGGTTCAGTGATACTATATTTAAAAAGATACAAACAGATGGCCTTGATCTTAATAGGATCACCCAAGAAGGTCGAGACGTAGTCAAAGGTAATCAGCTGGGCTATCAGATAGTTGACAGTAATCTAAGACGGCTTGGTGTTGTCAATGATCTACAGACATCAGGTGAAAACTTACTCAGCGAAACAGTATATGTGACCAAAGGACGTGTGGGTATCAACACCATAGATCCTACTGCGGTATTCAATATATGGGATCAAGAAGTTGAAATAACAATCAGCAAGCATGCTCAAGATACAGGATATATCAGCACACCTAGATATCAAAAATTAATATTAGGTGCTAACAATAAAGAAAACATCACCTTAGACGTTGATGGTTCGGTTAAGATCGACAATTTATCCCTAGGAGGCATTTCAATGTCTTCTGCAGGCACAGTACCTAATTATCCAGGCACGCTTGGGCAGCTGGTATGGAACAGTAACCCTGGACATGGTGGTGCTATTGGATGGGTATGCCTTGGTGCTACACAATGGGCTAAATTTGGGACAGTAGAATAATGCTTACACAAGACTCAGTTGAAAAGGCTCTGGCTAAATGGATGGAAGAATTCGTAGAAGTTCCGCACCCGTCATTGGGTGGGTGGCCTCCATGCCCCTTCGCACGCCAAGCAAGATTATCACGTAATATAGATATACGGAAAGGCGCAGATGTTTATAATGACTGTGTCAGTCTAGTAGATCATGATTGGTCAAAAGAAGTAGTGATATTTTGGTATGACTACGTAGACCCAGAATCATTCTTGGACAGCGTTAATCGTGCTAATAGTTTATTGTTGTCTAATGACATAGTAGCATTAGAAGATCACCCAGATACAGAAGAAATCATCGCAGGTGTTAAGATGAACTTTGGTCTATGTCCGATCATCGTCCTACAAAAGAACAGCAAATTAAATCAAGCTTCAGATCAACTCAAAGAAAAAGGCTATTACCATTCTTGGAGTCAAGAAGACATCGACAAAATAGTCACATGGCGCAAATGAAATACTGTAGAATAGATCTAAGTAAAACTGATTATCAAAAAAGGGCAGACAGTCGATATATCATACACGAAAATTTCTTCCCAGAAATGTTTGAAATATATCGCAAGTATTGTGAGTATAAACGATTTGACAGCGTGATGCCATTGTTTGAGCAACAGTTCCGTGACACCACAACAGAAATAATTGGTTATTTTAATAATCGCAAACTAGCGGCCTTTAGCCTTATTAAGTTGTATGATAAAGATCATGCAGAAGCCATACAGTTTGCCTGGGACTATGCAGATCCTAAACTGCGTTTAGGCATAGAAAGCCTTAAGAATGAATGTGCTGTTTACAAGGATCGTGGATTTAAATATCTATATCTTGGTAGTGCAGATGAATATAAAAGCCAATTAGATGGTTTTGAAATACTAGGACCACTGTAATGTATAGTGTATATCAACATTGGGATCCATTGAAAGTCTGCGTGGTAGGACGCAGTTACAATCCTGGATTTTATTCATTTATTAAAAATGACAAAGTCAGATCAGTGTTTGAACGTATCGCCCGTGAGACAGAAGAAGACTATCAAAAGTTAATCACCCTGCTAGAATCATTTGATATAAAAATCATACGTCCCAAGGTCAGTGATGACTATACCAAGTATGTCATGGCCAATGGTAAAATCGCTCCACCACCAATGACACCTAGAGATTATTCGATCATGCTGGGCGATGATTTTTATTTCCGTGCTGGTAATAATCTAAAATATCTACAGGATAAATGGCCTGTGGTCAGAGGTGACAGTTGGCCAGAGTCAGCACCAACCAGCTATGAACAGGCACAACAATTACCACAGTTTATCTTAGATGAACTAGATAAACTAGATATATCAATATATCCTCTGAACAAGTTTGATGCTTACACTTGGAGTGAATTGATAGATCACGTGGCCAGTCAAGGCAATCCCTGCCACATAGATGTTGATGAACACTTGACCAATATAAACTCAGCACAGTATACTAGGATAGGACGTGACATTTACATAGGTACTGAAGCCTATGGCCAAGACAAGTCAGCACAGATCAAATGGTTAAATGCCAACTTACCACAGTATCGTTGGCATAAAGTAGACACTGGTGGTCATAGTGATGCTACATTCTGCCCAGTCAAACCAGGATTGATCGTCAGCTTACATGACATTCCTAGCTATGCAGAAACATTCCCAGGCTGGGAAGTGGTTTACTTGCCAGGACAAAGCTGGGATGCCGTAAAACCCTTCCTTGACATTAAAAACAAAAATGATGGCAAATGGTGGGTACCAGGTGAAGAATTAAATGATGAATTCACTGATTTCGTTGAAAGCTGGATGTCAAATTGGATGGGCTATGTTGAAGAAACTGTGTTTGATGTCAACATGCTGGTCATCGATGAGCATAACGTGGTAGTCAATAATCATAACGATAAAGTGTTTGAAGCATTCGCTCGCCATGATATAACTCCACATGTTATCAATTTCCGCCATAGATTCTTTTGGGATGGTGGCTGGCACTGTAATACCAGTGATCTACATAGAATCGGAAACCAAAACGACTATTTCCCTGATAGAGATTGACATAACCAAATTTTGGTGCTATACTAGCACTATATGGTAATAACTCCTTTACGCGATGATTTAATGGTACAGCAACAGCTACCAGCTACCAATCCATTTATACGTGGATGGCAACACATGGTAGCAGTTATCATGCTGAACCAAACTGGGCGCAAGCCCGTCAAACAAGTATTACCATTATTCCTCAGCAAATGGCCTACTCCATACAACTTTGTTAATTTCTCCAGCGAACAAGAGGTTAAAGATGTCATCTGGAGCCTGGGCATGATGAATGTGCGTTATAACAGATTGGTACGCATGACACGAGACTACTTGACATGGGACATGAAAGATGCTACAATGCTGTATGGTATCGGACAATATGGTAGTGAAAGCTATCGCATATTTTTTAAAAACGAACGCTTTGAACCTAAAGATAAAGAATTGAGACGCTATCTTGGCTACTAAGAAAATAGGCTTTGCCTGCAAGTGGATCGATGAACCCCACCAGGTCAACGGAATAAAATCTACTGATGCTTGTAAAGAGTTAAATACTGGTACAACCACTGTTGCCTGGCTCAATCGACAGACCCGCGAAGTGGCAGAGCAACGTCTCTGGGACTTGATGGTCCAGAATATTTCCGCAACTTATAAACTTGTCGAGCGTGTAGGTAATTTAGATGAATCCCTTAGAATTGTTCGTATATCGAGTGATATACTTCCAGTATATACAGAGTCTTCTTGGAGTTATTTTTGGCGTAAGCCTGACGTTAGGCTTTATGCTGAACGAGCGTTCATGGAGGTTGGTCAGCTTGCTCGTAGCCGCGGTGTGCGCTTATCTTTTCATCCGGGACAATTCTGCGTTCTGGCTTCTGTCAATGAGAATATTGTTCAACGCTCAATAGAAGAATTTGAATATCATGTGGACATGGCACGCTGGATGGGCTATGGTCGTACATTCCAAGACTTTAAGATCAATGTACATATCGCTGGCAAACAAGGCCCAGAAGGCATACGCAGGGTACTAAATAGATTATCGCCAGAAGCACGAAATACCATTACCATAGAGAACGAAGAAAATGCTTGGGGACTCGACGACTGCCTTTCTATTAGTGACGTTGTGCCTATTGTGCTCGACGTTCATCATCATTGGGTTAGAGAAGGCGAATACATCCAGCCCCAAGATGAACGTGTTAAAAGAGTTATTGGGAGTTGGCGTGGTCTTCGTCCTACTATGCACTACAGCGTATCTCGCGAAGACTATCTGGATACTAGCACACCAACTGTAGCACCCAATTATCAAACACTATTAGAATCAGGCTATAAGAAAGCCAAGTTAAGAGCTCACAGTGATTTCTACTGGAATTCAGCGGCCAATGACTGGGCCTTGACATTCTTAGACGACTTTGACATCATGTGCGAAAGCAAAGGCAAGAACTTGGCTAGTTTTGCACTCCATGATCGCGCAAAACAGTTGCGAATCGTCTAGTATAGTCACCCAACCAATCAGTTTCAAGCATGTGTTGTTTGTTATGTTCAGCGATAGGTCTGATCTGTTCTAAGAATTTATCCTGTGGTCCATCTATTAGACGTTGCATCTGTATAAACGCCTGACGATAGCGTTCTTGTGAATTCCTAATAGAATCATATGATTCATCAATTATTCCATCAAAAGTCTTAAACCCTAATTCGCGCAGTCCCTTTAGATAATTTTGTCCGCTGAACACTAAAAATAATCTTTCTGCTAGTATAGGCTTGACTATCTTTTCAGTATAAAAACTAAAGTGGCTGTCATAACAGGTTTCAGCTATGATACTGTAAGCAGTTTGATTGTAAACATTAATAGGTATCACTTGGCTTAGTGTCATATTATGACCATAGTACTTGATTTGTGTGACTGTGCATTGGAAGTTAGGTTGTATGAATTCTAAATTTTCATCTTCCCAGATAAATGCATCGGCAGTCTGTTCGTGCATGAATTTTGAAGTATCTTTAAGATAAGTCATGATCACACGATCATCTAGTTTATTAATTTTAATATTATTATAGATCATGGTCCTATGATATTTTTGTGTGCCCAACAGAATATCAAAGGCCTTGGGTTTTACATCATATGGTCGCAGTTGATCTAGTACCTGGGGATTTTTCTTATAAAAATGACTGCTGGTGTTAAACCAGTCCATCCACTGTTCGCTAGCTATACCATTGACGAATCCACAAAGGAAAAAGGTAATATTGGGCCTGTTCCAACGTTGGATAAAATCCACAGTGTTAGCATGTAGCTCAGACCCTAGTATACACACATGATCACATAGGTCATAGACCTGTTTTAGTCTCTGTTCAAATGCCAGCCCATAGCCACGATCATAGGGATAAGGTACATGGAATACTGCCAGCTTAAGACCAGGTGCGGCCTTGAAGACTTCAAGATCTTGGGTATTTTCCTGTTTGATCTGGTCCAAATGCCAGCGACAAACATCGGTGTCAGCATAGATAATCATTGTAATATTTACTGGAATTTTGGTTGACAAACGGTTAAACTGATAGTATAATAGCACTATAAACAATTAAGAAAGGATCCAAAATGGGTTTAGACATGTATGCTTATTCAGCTAACAAAGCTGGTGCCCAAACTGAATATTGGGACAAAGGGACGTATGATGCAGATTCAGGTGAGTTTACCAGCACCTGCACTAAACCAAAAGAACTAGCCTATTGGCGCAAACATCCTAACTTGCATGGTTGGATGGAACGTCTCTGGGAAGAAAAAGGTCGCCCAGGTGCTGAAAGCGATAGTGAAGCGTTCAATGGCGTCGAACTTGAGCTGGAATGGCATGATATCGAAAACCTAGAAGCAGATATCCTTGAAGACAACTTGCCAGGTACCAGTGGATTCTTCTTTGGTGACAACGCTGATGACTATTACAAGGAGCAGGATCTTGAATTTGTCAAACAGGCCAAAGCAGACTTGTTCTTAGGCCTAAAAGTGTATTATAATAGTTCATGGTAGATAAAACTAGATTAGAAGAACTGCACACCCAGATTGGATTGGTGCATGACATCATTAGGACCACAGATGTCAAGGATCCTCGTATGGAACAACTACGTGAGCTACTGGCTACCATGTACCAAAAGTTAAAAGAATTACAGCCATCTCGAGAAACATTAAATAGAAAGACATTAAGCGAAGACAGCCTATGATAATTAAAGGTTACGCTTTAACCATTGAGTGTAATGCTGTATCGCCATTTCCTTTTTATCAACAATGCGACAAACAACTTTAGGTTTAGGTTTACGAAGATTTTCTTTGAATGTTTCAGATTTTGGATTACGGAGATTTTCTTT
>Ga0316221_1002484_pt1 | contig 16455 bp, 22 predicted proteins | sample TBH18007metaG_FD_206003 | JGI IMG/M metagenome (GOLD analysis project Ga0316221, IMG submission 206003) | Freshwater microbial communities from Trout Bog Lake, Wisconsin, USA - TBH18007 | ecosystem: Environmental > Aquatic > Freshwater > Lake > Hypolimnion/Profundal zone | place: USA: Wisconsin... | reverse complement strand
TGATTCGAATGTGAATGTGTCCTTTGATGAAATCTTGGCAATGACTACTGATGAGTTTCGTTACTGGGTTATTGACTTGCGTAAAACAGTTGTAGAATTATGGGACAAAGAAAACTTGCCTCCTAGAGTCGGTTACAACAAGAAAGATATCATCAAACAGTTTTCTGAGATGCCTACTTTCCCAGTTCATAAGTTTCTTGTAAAAGACCAACTTACTGGTGAACTTGACGTTATCAGAAATACTAGCGTAGTCGGTAATGCAGTCAATCAATGGTTTCCTACCATGATGAAGACTCGTATCAACTACACAAAGAATGATGACGGTAAATCAATCTATGATTACTTCGCAAAGCCAGAACTATTAGATACGTTTGTAACATATGCATCACGACACTTTAAACGTGATTCGTTCTATCATTATTCACTTGTAGCCAAAGTAAGCAATTTAGAATTTGCTAATGTATTGCCTGTTGCTGAAACTGGTAAACAATGGATACAAGAATTCGAACAGACATTCCGCAAACAAGGTAAGTATGACTACTGGTTACAATCAAAAGATATTACTACCGAATATGACGGATACAACGAAGAACTGAAAAATGCAAAATACCTTACAATCAGTAAAGATGAGATTACCGAACTAGGTGATTTAATACCGGCATTAAGCAAATCAAATCTCAACTTTGATAAGTCTGAACATGCAGTTATTAGATTCTACGAACACGGCCAGAAAGTCTTTCCAATAGGTTTAAAAGCGTTCAGAGTATCTTTCTGTCAGTATGCTGTAAACTTCCCGCCATTGACAGCCAAGTACTTGTATGAGCGTTTTACAGAGTCATTTAAAGACCAAGAACTGATTAAAATCTATGATCCATCTTCAGGATGGGCAGGAAGACTTCTTGGTGCAATGAGTATCAAAGATGATAGAAACGTTCTATATATTGGTACTGACCCAAATACAGACCACACGACAACAACTGGTAGAACTAAGTATGATGAGATTGCAGACTTCTACCGTAAAAATGTTAAAAAAGGTGGTTTGTTTTCACATCAAGTACAACAAACTAAAACTGAAATCTACCAATTAGGTTCAGAAGTTATTCAGTTTGACGAGAATTTTCAGAAACACAAAGGCACTATCGATTTAATATTCACTTCACCACCATACTTTGCTAAAGAGGCTTATTCAGAAGATCCTGAGCAGTCTTATAAGAAGTTCGGTCAATATGATGAATGGAGAGAAGGCTTCCTACGTCCTACACTAGAAACTGCTGTTGAATGGTTGAAGAATGATAGATATATATTATGGAACATTGCAGATGCAGTATTCGGTGGTGATATGTTACCACTAGAAAAAGACAGTCAAGATATACTAGAATCATTAGGAATGGTATATAAAGGTAAGATTAAAATGGCATTAGCACAAATGCCAGGTGGGAATCGTGTTGATTCGGAAACAGGATTACCCAAAGCAAAGAATTTCTGTAAGGTGAATGGTATGTGGTTAAAGTATGAACCGGTATTTGTGTTCTACAAACCGTAAGTGTACCGCAGAAATCATTGACAAATGTATTAAATAGTAGTATAATTGTCATACTCAAGTGATTGAGGTTTATTGTTATTTTTTTATTATAGGAGTTAGAATGACTACATTATCAGCAAAACAAAAAATGTTGCAAGCATTGAAAAACGAGCAAACTTTTACAGTTTCACAAGCAAAAGCACGTTTCGGTGTTGCAAACGTTCCAGCACGTATTGAAGAACTTCGCAAAGAAGGTCATTGCATCTACACTGGTAGACGCCGCAATAGTGAAGGCAAAACAATCAATTACTACACAATGGGACCAGCAACTAAGTCTCTAGTGCAGTATGCTTTGGCCGCTGGCTATTCTTTTAGCCGCCGTCACAACGGTTCACCAGTGACTGCCTAAGTTCGTAGGATGCCTTCGGGCATCCTTTTTTTTATTTGGAGAGCAAATGGAAATTTCAATAAAAAAAGAAGAGTTACAAAAAAAGAGTCTATTTGTAGCCACACCTATGTACGGTGGTAACAATCACGGGTTGTATGCAAAAGCCTGTTTAGACTTGCAAGCAATTTGTATGCAGTACGGAATTCGAATTAAGTTTTCGTTTCTCTTCAATGAATCCTTAATTACTCGTGCTAGAAATTATCTTGTAGATGAATTCTTGCATCGTTCAGACTGTTCACATCTATTATTCTTAGATGCCGATATTCACTTTAACCCACAAGACGTTATTGCAATGTTAGCAATTGACCGTGAAGTTATTGGTGCACCATATCCTAAGAAAGCAATCAAGTGGCGTTCAGTTAAGAAAGCCTTAGAAAGAAATCCAGACATTGATCCTCAATTGCTTGAGAATGTTACTGGTGACTATGTGTTTAATCCTGTAAAAGGTACTGCACAATTTAATGTAACAGAACCTTTAGAAGTTATGGAAATTGGTACTGGTTTTATGATGGTTAAACGTGAAGTATTTCCTAAGTGGGAACTCGCTTATCCTGAGTTCAGATACAAACCAGACCATGTTGGACAAGCACACTTTGATGGTACACGTTACATTCATGCTTACTTTGATACTGTTATTGACGATAAATCTGAAAGATACCTATCTGAAGATTATATGTTCTGTCAATGGTGGAGAAACATCGGTGGTAAAATCTGGTTATGCCCATGGATGAAAACCGACCACATCGGAACTTATCACTTCAAAGGTGATATGCCAGCAGTAGCAAACTTTGTTGGAGAACTGTAATGAAAACCGCCATTGATGTTGTAAAGGCTTCCCAAACAGCAACAACTGGCGGTCGTAAGTTTGACGGTAATAAACTAGAATATGGTTTGTTACCGCCTCTTGCCCTAAAAGAAGTTGTAAAAGTTCTTACTTTTGGTGCACAGAAGTATGAAAGAGATAACTGGAAACATGTACCGGATTCTAAACGCAGATACTTTGATGCAATGGAACGACACATATGGGCATGGAAAGAAGGTGAACAACTCGACCCCGAAACTGGTATGAATCATTTAGCACATGCAATGTGTTGCTTAATGTTTTTATATGAACATGATGTTAAATATTCCCTTGACAAAGAACATGAAAAAGGCTATAATTAACTTTTACATTATGGAGAACAAATGAAATTATCAAATGAAACAATAGATACCTTAAAGCATCTTGCTGGTATCAATCAGAACATCGAGTTCAAGAAAGGTAAAATACTTAAAACTGTTTCACCGTTGAAGAACATCATGGTCAAAACAACAGTCAAAGATGACTTTCCGGAAGATTTCTGCATCTATGATTTGAACGAGTTCTTAACAGTACATACCTTGTACAAAGATACCGAACTAGACTTTAAAGGTAATGATGTAGTTTTCAAAAGCGCATCAACAAAAAGCAAAATTACATATCGTAAAGCCGCAAAGAACAATATTGTTTGTGCACCAGATGGTGACCTAGAGATTGATGAAACTTTAGCAGAAGTTACTTTGACAGAAGACAATCTTAATTCTATTCTTAAAAGCGCACACGTACTAAAACATGATTCCATTACAATCGAATCTGACGGTACTAAAGTGTATGCAACTTCTTATGAAGAAAAGAATGATGCATCACATATCAACAAAATTGAAATTGCAGACTATGATGGTGAGGCTTTTAAAGCAACATTTAAAACTGAGAATCTTAAATTGATTCCTGGTAAATACGAAGTAATTTTTAGCGAGAACTTTGCCCAATTCACTAATTCTGCAATTGATTTAGTTTATTGGATTACACTTGAGTCTTGGGAGTAAATATGACTTTAAAAGTAAATACATTATACGGTACATTCGATGAAGAACAACTCAAAGACCTAAAAGGTAATATTGAAGAGATTGTTATTTGTATGACAAAGATACAAGCACTTAATGAATCTATTTCAGACATCATTAACTTATCTTTTGATGCTACAAAGATTCCTAAGAAAATCATTAAGAAAATGGCAAAAGTAAAGTTCAAACAAAACTTTAGTGCAGAAGTTGCAGAAAGTGCAGAGTTTGAAACCCTTTACGGTGCTGTACAGGAAGTAAAATGAGTCGTAGAACCTTTTTAAGAGGTTTCGGTTTGCTAGGGGTAGCAGTTGCGGGAGCATCTGCCGCCATGGCAAATAATGATCCTATTGTTGTTCCTGTACCGAAACCAATCAAAACTGACTTCGCACAACTTGCACCTTCAGATGCTGTTTCTGGTATCATATCTCTCCATTCTGACAATAGGTCACTGGAAGAAAAAGAAGCTGAATATAATAATTCACAAACTCATGGTATGGTTTTTGTGTCGAACGATTTTAAAGGAACAAACGAAGTACATATGGCTGTTGGTAAAGATGACAGATTGTGGCTTAAAATTGGTGATGAGTGGAAGCGTGTAGCACTTGATGCTTAATTTTTTATATTATATTATGGAGTATTTGAATGAAAGACCACATGTTATGGGTGGAGAAGTATCGTCCACATAAAATTGAAGATTGTATTTTACATCCTTCGATTAAAGAAACTTTTCAAGAGTATGTAAAAGATGGTAAGATACCTAACTTGCTACTTGCTGGCGGTCCTGGTATCGGTAAGACAACTGTTGCACGAGCATTGTGTGATGAAGTTGGTTGTGACTATCTAGTTATCAACGGTTCAGATGAATCCGGTATCGATACATTTAGAACTAAAATAAAGCACTATGCATCCTCGATGAGTTTTGGGGGTGGACGCAAGGTTATCATCATAGATGAGGCTGACTATCTAAACCCAAATTCAACCCAACCAGCGTTGCGTGGTGCAATGGAAGAGTTCTCTAAGAACTGTTCTTTCATCTTCACATGTAACTATAAGAACCGTATCATCGCACCGTTACATTCAAGATGTGCGGTAGTCGATTTTAAGACTAATGGTTCTAAGAAAGAACTAGCAACACAATTCTTTAAACGTGTAGAATACATTCTTGACGAAGAAAAAATATCATTCAAGAAACCTGTAGTTGCCGCTCTAGTTGCAAAATACTTTCCAGATAATCGTAGAATTCTAAATGAATTGCAAAGATATTCTGCTGGCGGTACTATTGACGAAGGTGTCCTAGCCTCTGTCGGTGAACTTCAACTTGGCGAATTACTGAAAGCATTTAAAGAAAAAGACTTTGGTGGTGTTCGCAAATGGGTTATCAGCAACTTGGATAACGATCCAACACGCATCTTTAGAACAATCTACGATACTCTTTATGACGAATTGAAGCCTAATTCAGTACCAGAACTTGTTTTGATTCTTGCAAAATATCAATATCAAGCGGCATTTGTTGCAGACCATGAAATTAATCTGATGGCTTGTTTTACCGAGATTATGATTAACATGGAATTTAAATAGGAGGAATATATCATGGCGGAATTAACAACTAAATTTAAAAAAACAATCGGAAATTATCAAAAACCAAAAACAGAATTGACGATAACCGGTAACAAAGTGTATCAAACACCATTGGATACTCAGTTTTGGTTATCAATGGAAGTAAATCCATTTCAGAGGAATACTGAAGCAAGACTTCAAAGGCCCGCTACATTTAAAAATTTGACTACTTTTCAACCAAGTCATATGTGTATTGCCATATGCGTTCTAACAAAAAATGCAAAATACCTTGAAAAAAATTACACCAAAGGTCAAGTTTTTCTGACGGACGGATGTACGAGACAATTAGCGTATAAACGTGGACACGTTAATATATTGCCTGAATATATGTTGGCTACAGTTTATGAAGTTTCAACAATTGAGGAAATGGAACAAATTTATAATCAATACGACAGTCAAGATGCTGTTGAAAGCACAGAAGATAAGGCTAGTGGTATTTTAAGAGCAATCGGCTATGAGTCGAAGAGCAATAAAATTAAAAATGGAAAATTTATATCCGCTCTTAAAGTCGTTAACGATATCCACCTTGGAACTAAAACATCATTGAAATTAAGAGAACCATTAACAAATGCAATTGTTGAATTCATCAATGAATTTGCGATTGTTGACAATATTATATCAATTAAGAAGAAGGTTTGGGAAGGTGACCATGGTCTTCTAGCCGCCGCTCTAATGGCATATAGGACATATGCAAATACCGATAAGCGAGACAAAGTAGACCAGTTTTTTACAGACATCACTCTTGGCAATTCCGGTGTTTGTGTAGAAGGTGTAACAGATGGTATTACTTTTGCTATTAAAGAACTTGAAACCCACAAAGAAATTCCAAAAACTGCTGGTGAATGGAATAGGGGATCAACAATAAGAAAGAGGATTTCTCATCTATTATATTGCTTAGAACAGCATTTAAAAGGTAAGAATTTTAAACAGCTTGGTGGTGGATGGGAAAAGGTTGCTGAAGAATGGTTTTCAAAGCAAGATGCCACAGTAAGAAATGTACATTTAAACACTAATATGGTAGCAATGTTTAATCTACAAACTGAAGATGCCAAGTCTAAAAGAGCAAAAAATTTAGTTCAATTTATAAAGGACAAATCAAAAAAGAATTCAGTCTGAAGATTACATTTGTTGAAAATAAAAAATATATTATGAGGTTTTGAAATGCCGGACATGTTTAAGGAGATTATACCCTCCATACTCCAAACTAAGAAATGTGTCATAAATGACGAAGTAGACCGTAAGGACTATAAGTCATTTATCATTAACCGTTCCCTGTCTTATCACAGCGATTGTGTATTGTTTGTCAATGAAATCAACAAGTTCCCTGAACTTGATGTGGATATGCAATACCAGTATCTTCTAAATACCATCAGACCTATGAAACGGAAATTTCAACCGTGGCAAAAGTCCGACAAAGAAAAGAATATTGATGTAGTGAAAGAGTTCTTTGGCTACTCAAATGCTAAGGCCAAAGAGGCTTTACGTATTCTTACAGATGAGCAAATCGCTGAAATAAAAATAAGAATAGATAAAGGCGGAATGAAAAAATGATTAATATTACCGATTTAGTTGAGGTGACTTTGAATGAAAAAGATGATTTTCTCAAGGTCAGAGAGACTCTAACTCGTATCGGTGTAGCATCCAAAAAAGACAGAACACTATACCAATCTTGTCATATATTGCACAAGAAAGGTCTTTACTACTTAGTGCACTTCAAGGAATTGTTCGCACTTGATGGAAAGCCTACCGATATCACAGAAAACGATTTATCTCGTAGGAACGCTATTGCAAACCTATTAGAGGATTGGGGTCTGATTAAGATTGTCAAAAAAGAACAAACTGCAACACCAGAGCCAATCTTTTTGTCACAAGTCAAAATTCTGTCTCACAAAGAGAAGAATGAGTGGCAATTAGTACCGAAATATAATATCGGTAAAAAACCCCAAAAGGATTGACATCTAGTATAAATACTAATATAATTATGTGTCGTGCTAATTCTAGGCGACAATTTTTTAAACTTGCTTATTTAAGGAGAAAACTATGCTATCAATAGCAGATATTAAATCGTTTCAAAAATCTTTTGACCCATTTTCTGTGGGCTTTTTTGATGACCTTCATGGTCTTGCCCAATTAGCGGCAAAGAACCTACCCAAATATCCACCATACAACATCAAACAAGTGGACGAAAACAAATTCGTCATTGAGGTGGCAGTAGCCGGATTCTCAAAACAAGATATCGAAGTGACACTCAAAGGTAATTCTTTGGTTGTTTCTGGTAATATTAATGATGATTCTGATGGAGAAGTCAAAGACCAATACCTTTACAAAGGAATTGCAGACAGAGCCTTCTCACATGAGTTCAAGATTGCCGATAAGGTTGAAATCAAGAACGCTGAAATGGTCAATGGTATGTTGAAAATTTGGTTAGAGAATATGGTTAAAGCACAAGATGCGGTTAAGAAAATAACTATAAATACCAAATGAATAACTACTGGCCCGTATCAGACGAAGAATGGGAACGTCTAAACTATCCCGAGAAATTCCAAGATAAGAAATAACTTGTTGCGGAAATACAACAGGGGGTCTTGACGGACCCCCTTTTTTATTGTATAATACACCTATGAAAACGAATAAACCAATTCTAATTGAACTTCGTTCACTAACGAACACACAGCAAACTTACTGGACTTACTCTAATTGGGAAGAAAGAGAGATAGACGGTGAGATGTTTACTCCTGTTACAAAGTTTATGCCTAATCAAAAACATAATACTGAATTGCATTATGTCAGGTCAAACAGTCTGGAACAGATAAGAAAGTTTTAATTTTTTCTGGCGTTCGTTCAATGGATAGGACAGGATTCTTCTAAAGTCTTAATGTGGGTTCGATTCCCTCACGCCGGACCAACCTGGTATAGCATAGTGGTAGTGCCGAGAACTCATAATTCTTACGGGAAAGGTTCGAATCCTTTTGCCAGGACCATTTATTTTTGGTAATAATGTAGTAAAAACGCAACAAATGTATTGACAAGAATTAAAAATTGCTATATAATAGAGACTTATTAAATTAATTAAGAAAGATATAAAAATGTTTACGAAGCCGACATCCCATATGAGTTATCGCACAGAGATTTGCGATAATCAGTCATGGGCCTTCCCAAAAGGGGTTTCTGTATAAGTTTTTAGTCTAAGAGATTATACACAAACCCCTAGCGTAAAAACTAGGGGTTTTTTGTTTTTGGAAGTTGATGCAGGTGCGTTGGTGCGCCGACCAGCCTTGAAAACTGGGTTCTCAGAAATGGGATGGGGTTCGACTCCTCCGACTTCCGCCAGTATTTTGGAAGATGTGTTGTAAGGTGCAACAGAGGCTTGCTAAGCCTTGGCTCAGAAATGGGCAGATAGGTTCGATTCCTATATCTTCCGCCAGGATATGTACGTGTGACCCGAAAGGCTAGGGAGCAGATTGCAAATCTGTTTTATGTAGGTTCGATTCCTATCACGTACTCAAGTTGTATAAAAACAACAGACCACTTGACAAATTTGGCAGTTGTGTTATACTAGAGTTTCTTTAGTAATAAAGACGAGATAAAAAGTTTTGTTGTCATCGTACAACATAACAGTTGACAAAAGATTTTTAGTGTGTTACACTATAGTCTGTTCTTTAAAAATTTGAAGTAGTTTATGCACCGTTCGTCTATCGGTTAGGACACGGCCCTTTCAAGGTCGGAAGACCAGTTCGATTCTGGTACGGTGTACCATTTGTTTTGCTGATGTAAGCCATGGGGGAAACGTCAACCCTGAGTAACTATGTATATAAACGGTAGTGCGGCCGCCAATTCCGTTGAGCATTAGCAGATAGTACGTCAGCAAAACAAATGGTATTATTTTGGGGATATAACTTAACGGCTAAAGTAACTGGCTTTTAACCAGTAAATCAGAGTTCGATTCTCTGTATCCCCACCATATAAAAACACATTGCCTGCTCTGGTAAGGGAATCGGGACCGGGTTGATCGCCGAGAACGAGGAGTGGTTCGAATCCAACAGTGTGTTTCTATATGGTATGTAATGATACAAGAGGGAGTAATTGCCCTTCGAGTATGACCTAGAAGCGAGTGGACAAACGTGACTGTGGGCCACTAAGGTAGTCAACATTTATATCATATACGCAAACGTCAGCGTTAGGCGTGACATCTAGGAGAGACTGGCTCTATATAGAAACACATTAGAGTAGCGACTATTGTTGGAGGCGGTAACACGTAATTAGTGTGTTTCTATATGGTAAGGGCAAGGTGTGCTGTTGGTATCTGGATTAGACCTCCGGACTGTCACTAGAATCATTACCGCTCTACTGCTTGGTCGGCAGAACCATATAAAAACATACTGGCTGATTCGTTGCTAGATTTATACCCGGCTTCTTCAAGGTTAGTGTGTTTCTATATGGTAGTAAATATCATAGCGTAATGTGCTACGAAATGACCTATTGTGTTGGACAGTAGATAAATGCACATATCCAACACCATATAAAAACACACTACGCTTGTGACCCAGAGCCGATGGCATGCTTAGGCGTATTAGGATAAAGGAGCAGGTCTAAACCTAATGTATAGTGTGTTTCTATATGGTCTCATAGTATAGCCTGGTGATTACAGCGGCTTGTCACGCCGTCAACAGGGGTTCGAATCCCCTTGGGACCGCCAAAATTTATGCCCTGGACTGTTGTCGTGTCAATAGGATTTGAAGCCTGTCACGGAAAGGTTCGATTCCTTTTAGGGGCGCCAGAATTTGTGGCATTTGCACAGTCACCAAGATAGTGCATTGTAAGTCCAATCTAATTATTGCGGAATAGAGAAACAGTATCTCAGGAGTCTCATAAGCTCCAGTTCTTGGTGCAATTCCAAGTTCCGCAACCATATAAACTGTTAATCCACTAAGATATGTAAAAAATTTTAAACCTCAAAACGGAAAAAAAGAGGATAGTATATTCCCTGGAATTCGAGCATGGTGCACGGACTTGACTGTTAATCAATGACTAGCTGGGATCGTTACCCAGACAGGGAGCCAAAAATAACTCGGTGTAGGATAGTCTGGTTCATTCCACCTGTTTTGGGAACAGGAAATCGCAAGTTCGAATCTTGCCACCGAGACCAATATAATGGAGATGCCGCCGTAATGGTATGGCAGGAGACTGTAAATCTTCCGACTCACGTCACAATTGGTTCGATCCCAATCATCTCCACCATTTAGGAAAATTATGAATTATATCATAACATTTTTAGCAGTATTCATTACAGATATCTTGTATTGTTTTTTTATAAAAGCAATGAATGAAGATAAAATGTTTCTTGCAAGTATATGGAGTTGTCTAGTAACATTTGCCGCAAGTGTAGCGGCAATTAATTATATTGATGACCATACAATGATAATTGCATCTGTATTAGGTGCATTTTGTGGTACATATGTTGCAATGAAGTTGAGAAAAAGATTATTGGGGGATTAGTGATAATGGGAGCACATGTGCTTTGCAAGCATGAAGTAGGAGTTCGATTCTCCTATCCTCCACCAAATCTCACCCTTACATACGGTGTACAATAGGAAAAGTAGTATGTAATATGGTGACGTAGCTCAACGGTAGAGCATTTCCTTCATACGGAAAAGGTTGTGGGCTCGGTTCCCTCCGTCACTACCAAATTGTTGGGGGTTAGTTAAATGGTATAACAGCGGATTTTGATTCCGCTATCATAGGTTCGATTCCTATACCCTCTGCCAAATGTAAGATAGTTGTACATACGTCCTGCAGGTAAGTGTACAACCGTATCATCACGGAAGGTTGCGAAGCCGTGTAATTAAATACACACCAGAAATTCTGTCCTTAGCACAACTGGATAGTGCACTAGGCTACGAACTTAGAGGTTGGGGATTCGAGTTCCTCAGGACAGGCCAAGTATTTTTTTTGCCCTTTTGCGCCGAATGGGAAGGCAACGGATTTGTAATCCGTCTTCGAAAGATAGAGAGTGTTCGATTCACTCAGAGGGCACCAGATATATACCTGGATAGTTAAGTGGTATAACGGAGGCTTGATAAGCCTTTATTACAAGTTCGATTCTTGTTCCAGGTACCAATATAATCTCGGTGTAGTTCCAATTGGCAGAACGTTGATCTCCAAAATCAAATGTTGGGAGTTCGAATCTCTCCACCGAGGCCAGATTTTATTAAGAGGTTGATATGAAAAAATTTAACATACAGGAAGTAAAAGATTTTTTACTTACTCAAGGACCAGACACTAGAGTTTATCTCGGTGCCGATTCGGAAAGAGTACGAGTAAATGGCGTTTGGTACGCTGACTATGCTTTGGCTGTAGTTGTTCATATTGACGGATGCCATGGTTGTAAAATCTTTGGTTTTGTGGAACGTGAATTAGATTATGACCACAAGAAAAGTAAACCAGCAATGAGATTGATGAGCGAAGTCTATAAAATTTCAGAGTTGTTCCAAGAAATGCAAGATGTACTAGAAGATAGACACGTTGAAGTTCATTTAGACCTTAACAAGTCCGATGAGTTCGGTTCGTCTTGTGTAGTACAGCAAGCTATTGGTTATATCAAAGGCACCTGTAACATGGAACCAATGGTGAAACCAAATGCACCAGCTGCTTCATTCTGTGCTGACCGTCTTAAACGGATTCTAGCAGAGCAAGAAGCTGTTGTTTAATTTATGCAGTTGTTAGTTTAGTGGTAAAACCTCGGGTTGTGATTCCGATATCATGGGTTCGATTCCCATACTTCTGCCCATTTTTATTATAAGGATTTTTATGATTTATTCCCCATTACATGATAAGTTAGTCATTCAACGTATTACACCAGTAAAAGAAACCGCTTCAGGTATCATTTTACAATCATCAGTAGAACCAGATAGAGCAGTAGTAGTTGCTGTAGGTCCAGAAGTAGATGAGGTGGCCGTTGGTGAAGAATTGTTAATCAATTGGAATGGTGCCATAAAAATCAAAGACGATTTATACTCAATGCGTATTGAACACGTAATTGGTGTATATGAAGATAATGCCTGAGTGCGTAGAGAGGTGATACGTCTCCCTTACAAGGAGAGCGATACTGGTTCGAGTCCAGTCTCAGGTACCAATGCAACTTTAGCTGATGTGGTCATAGCGGTGGTCTGAAGAGCCATTGAAACAGGTTCGATTCCTGTAGGTTGCACCAAATAATGCCCCGGTGATGGAATTGGTAGTCTTGCGGTCCTTAGAAGTCCGTGTCCATTGTGGCGTGTCGGTTCGAATCCGACCTGGGGCACCATTATTATGCGGGTATAGGCCAATTGGTAGAGTCAACAGATTTAAACCCTGTAAAGTGTGAGTTCGAATCTCACTACCCGCACCAGGCCCCTGTGGACAAATTGGTAAAGTCGCCTCTCTCAAACAGAGGAGTATAATATATCCGTTCGAATCGGATCAGGGGTACCACTTGCCAAAGGCACATATATAGTATATAATACAAACAAATGCGGGATTAGTTTATTGGTAAAACAGAACCTTGCCAAGGTCCAGTGATGAGTTCGATTCTCATATCCCGCTCCAAATACCATGCGGAATTAGTTTAGTGGTAAAACTGGAGATTTCCAATCTTCTGTCAACAGTTCGATTCTGTTATTCCGCTCCAAATTGCGGTCTGTCTAGGACAGGTTAGAGTTCCCCTCTAATAGTTCGGTGCAATTCCGAAGGACCGCTCCATCTTTACACACTCCTGACATAATTTCAAACCTAAATATAGGTTTATAATACTTTTCCGGGGGTTTTTATGCTCGACTACCTCAAATCTCTTTTTAAAAAGGAACAATCCATGTCACACCATGTAAAATTACATAAGTTAATCAACGGTGAATTGCGTACATTCGCTTTTGCTTTTGAAACACTAGAACACGCTAAAGCTTTCTTAGAAAATACACCAGATGCACATTCTGCTCAAGTATATGAGAATGGCAATATTGTACATACTCTAGATCCAGCACCAGTTGCACCAGTAGAAGCACCATCTCCCGTAGTAGATGTGACTCCTGCACCAGCACCTGAAGTTGCACCAGCACCAGTTGTTGAAACACCAGCGCCAGTAGAAGCACCAGTAGAAACTCCAGCACCAGTTGTTGAGACTCCAGCTCCAGCACCAGTTGTTGAAGCACCAGTTGCTGAAACACCAGCACCACCGCCAGTAGTTACTCCATCACCTGAAGTAGTTGCAGTTGCAGCATCAATTATCACATCAACACCTCCAGCAACACCAGAAGAAGCAACCGCTACTGTTCAAGCAGTTGTTGCAACATCTCCAGCAGCTACAGATCCAGCCGCAAGCGCAGTAGTTTCTAATGTTGTGGCGGCCGCAGTTGCAGCTCCAGTTGTTACAGATGTTAATACAGCCAGTGCAGTTACAGCCGCTGTTGCTTCAGTTGTTGCAGCTCCAGTAGATGTTGTTACTGATCCAGCCGCAGTTACAGCAACAGTTGTAGCCGCAGTTCAAGCAGCTCCAGCAGTTACAGAACCAGCAGCCGTTGAACAAACAGTTGCAGCCGTAACAGCAGTTGTTGCAGCCGCTACTAACACAACTCCTGATGCAGCTACAGTTGCAACAATCACAGCCGCAGTTCAAGCAGTTCCAGCAGCTTAATTAAATTGATGGAATAATTGTTCTGCTTCTGGTATTCTGGTCTTTGTACTACGACTACCCAACACAATAATTATTCTGTCATTTATAGTCATTATTAAACACCCGCCAGCGGGGAATGTCCAACCGGTTTTACTAACCACAATGTTGTGATTTTTCTCTACTAGCGGGTTTGTGTTTGTGAATGATACCCAGCTATCATTGACTAAAATTCTTGTTTGGTATTCTCTACTAAACTCGGTGACTTCTTTATATGTCATTGCATCTCTAGCCAACGTAATTAAATCTCTGGCAGTACTTACATCATTTCTATCCAAACCGGTAGGTTCTACTATAGATGTGTTAACCATACCTAAGAGTTTCGCTTTATTATTCATGGCCGCAATACAGGCATCATAACCATTTGGATAATTTTCACAAAGAGTTAAAGAAGCCCGATTATCTGACGATACCAAAGCCATCTCGATTAATGCTCGTCTGGTAACCTTTTGATTTTTTCTAGGAAGTTTATCTCTCAACTTTGTGGAGAGTGTTAAGACTTCTGTTGGGTCTTGTTTGGCATCTAACACAGTAAGTATGGTTAGAAGTTTTGTAATACTAGCAATTGGCCTGACTTCATCAATATTTTGTGAATCATAAATTTTACCATTAGTATCTGACACAACCCATGATTTGGCTGTTAATGGTTTTGCGTTGCAGAATAATGATACTGATATTAAAAGAATAAATAATAGACGAGACAATTAAAACCTCTTTTTGCTTTGATGAATGAATATTTATGGTCGCTTTCATAAACACAAATTCACAAATCAAATGCGTTTCACAAAAAGTATATTAGAATTATTAGAAGGTGTAGAGAGTGTAGGAAGATTCTTCTTGTACACTCTAGGATTTTTACTGATTGCTTCAATCTGTGTCCTTGTTCTCATCTTTTGGGCCATCAAAAATAGGTTTCTTTGATTTTTCGATATATTCCATAATTTCTTTTTTACGCATTTCTTCCAATCTATATTGATTGTTGTGGTGCATAAGGTCTGGAAATCTTTTTTCTGCATCATGAGCAATATATGCCATCATACAACCAATAAAGAAGATAATAAACAAAAAGAATCCACCAATATAAGCATCAGCTTTTAGATGCTTCATAAATCTTTCTTTTCTTGCAGCCTCAGCAGCCTCAATTCTCATTTTCTTGGCTATTAAAACTTTTTGTTGTTTTCCAAGTTCATCCATCATCTTGTTTACATCTGTCCACAAAGCACCTAATTCTGGTGGACTTTGATACACAACCAATTCACGTAAATCAACACTCATTTGTTCTAGTTTCTTTTTCATTAGAACACGTTGTAGAGCACGTTTACCTAAACTAGCATCACCAGTAAACAATTCAGTTTTACTTCTACGTTCTTCTTCTTCTAGAACGGTAATACATTTGTGGTAGTTGTCGAAGAAATCACCAAGTTTTTCACCAATCTCGGTATAGATATCATCCGTATCTCCACCTTTTTTGTTTAGTTCAATTATTTGGTTTTTCTTTTCAACATATTGTTTATGTTGTTCAGCGGTGGCAGGTTTATCTTTGTGATTTGCATGGAACTGGTCGTCCAAATCCTTGAGGACACCTTTAACGTCCCCAGCAGCACCTTTGATATCTTTGTAGAGTTGGCAACCTTTTTTGACGGCAGACACAGCCGCATTTGCCATTGCGAATAGCGTAATCGGATCCACGGTTCTATATGACCTTTGTTATTTTCACCTATAATAAAATGATGGTAAAGTTAACAGGAACTGCTTGACAGTTCAGACGAAATCATATATACTAATGTATTATTTATATTGGAGTTATTATGAGCATACAAGTTTTGAAATTGATTACTGGTGAAGAAGTGTTAGGAGATGCTGAGGTTGCACTAGGAGAATGGTATATTACCAATCCTGTGGCCATCTCGATTGTACGGGGTAAAGATGGAGGTCCTAACGTAGGATTAGCACCATTTCCATTACACGCACCACAAACTAAAGATGCAAAGATTGCCATACCACGTACAAGTGTAGTATACTCTTATGTTCCAGCAGAAGATTTTATTACCAATTACAATCAAATCTTTGGTTCTGGTATCGTTCTTCCTAAAACACCACAAATCATCACAGGTTAATGTCTAATACATTTTACACTAATGTTCAGTCAGTTGGTGGTCATATTCTATATCGTGGTATCAAAAACGGTAAGAGAGTACAAGCCAAACTAGACTACGAACCATGTCTTTATCTTCCATCAAACAAACCAACACAATTCAAAAATCTTAAAGGCGAATTCCTTAACCAGAAACGCTTTGACTCTAT
>Ga0316221_1002479_pt1 | contig 16489 bp, 19 predicted proteins | sample TBH18007metaG_FD_206003 | JGI IMG/M metagenome (GOLD analysis project Ga0316221, IMG submission 206003) | Freshwater microbial communities from Trout Bog Lake, Wisconsin, USA - TBH18007 | ecosystem: Environmental > Aquatic > Freshwater > Lake > Hypolimnion/Profundal zone | place: USA: Wisconsin... | reverse complement strand
GAAACCAGTTTTAGCTGATGCCTTGAATATATGGGCAAACATTTAGTTTCCTTCAGTTGTTTTGTTTCGATGGTTCATTATATAGAACTTTCTTTATATCCAAACTATACAAAAGTTATAGATTGATAGATTAAATGACGCAAATAGTTATATACAGTGCTTATACAGTGGTTTATAATGTGCATATGATATGTAACAGGGGGCAAGATGCAATTATTTGATATAGAACGCGCCCGCCAAGGTGAGCAAGTCACCACTATTTATGGCGACACTGTAAAGATAATTGAATTTAATTATTCGGAAGACGCGCCTATCATTGCAATCATTACATATAAGTCCCGCCCCTACACGAAGACGATTCAACAGTTCGACTCAAAAGGCTATGCACTAGGCTGGTATGGTAGACAGATATTAACCATGGCCAGTTACGGTGCATAACCTAAGCACACTAAGTAAGTAAGCCAAGCTGACACAATACCGCGATCACTACTTGCAAGCCATCCTCATAGACAAATACCACATAAGACGCCCACATAACCCGCCCAAACAAGAACAGCAGTATCCTAATACTATAAGAGAGAGTAGATAAGAGTAGCAGGGTGTAAGGCAAGCGCAGCAACTAACAAGAACATCAGATACTTACAGTCAGATAGCACAGAAATTATATAGTGGGCGTCTCCTCACACAATTTAATCCCATCAAAAAGAGTACTCAGACTAACATTAATTAGCGTAGGAGTGCGGCGTACAATAGCGTCTGGTATAAACTATCGTAATAAAGTTATATTATCAGTATGTTGGATGGGGATTGTTGGATGCTTTGGACTGTGTTGGATAGGATTGGATCTGCGATTGACTGGGCATGATGGGGTGGAGGGTAGGCAGGGGCTCTGTGCTGCGTTCAATCAACGTCAAGCACCTAACCTGCCATGCGAGCGCAGGCAGGCGTCAGTCAGGCCAGTACGGGCTGGGATAGGCGGGTATTTTGGAAGATGGAGAATGAGAGGGGAGGGGGAAAGGTAATATCCTTCTGTCACTGTAACACCCGCCTTGCTACGGTCTTGCAATTTCAAAATAATTTTTTTTTATAAAAAAACAGCGATATACTTATAGCCATTGTGTTAATAGTTAGGGAGGTTGAATTGGACGATAGCAATCTTGTAATTGATAACTCGCATTGGACGATGAAGGAAAAGACTAAGTTCTGCATGAAGTACTTCCTTAATGGAAACTTCAGTGATGCTTGTCGTGAGTTTGGAGTTAGTAGGGATACTGCTAATGGTTGGAAGAAGCAGACTTGGTTCACTGAGATGATGAGCCGATTGAGGACGGAAGCTGATGCGGCTACTGATCGAAAGTTAACTAATATCATTGAGCGTGGATTTGCTGAGATTGAAGACCGTTTGGTTAATGGCGAGGAAAGGACGTTAAAGGATGGATCGGTTATCAAGATTAAAGCTAATCTCACTTCGCTTACAATTGCTACTGGGACTATGTTTGATAAACGGCAATTATTACGTAAGACGCCTATTGAGGACAGTTCGGCGGATGACATCTTAGTTAGATTGGCTGAGAAGCTAAGGGACTTTGCCAAGCCGAAAGACATTATTGAAGCAGAGGATGTAGAGTACCGTGACGAAACTTAAACTTGACTCAGACCTGATTGAAGGATTTCAAAAGGTATATTTGCTGCATAGGTTCGATGATGCTTGCCCTACACCTAAGTTTCACCGGGAAGTATGGGACTTAGCTTGTAGCGATGCCCCTAAGGTAGCCGTAGCTGCGCCTAGGGGGCACGCAAAATCTACAGGCATTACATTGACCTTTGCGCTTGCTTTAGTCTTGTTTAAAGTCCGGGATTTCATGCTGATTGTGTCTGACACTGAAGGGCAAGCGATTAAGTTTCTTGCCGAGTTTAAGGTTGAGCTTCAGGAGAATGAAGAGTTAATGAAGGATTTCAGGATCAAGTGTTTCAATAAAGACACTGAGACTGAGATTGAAGTAGAAATGATGGATGGCCATAAGTTCTGTGTGATTGCTAAAGGATCAGAGCAAAAGGTTCGCGGCTTGAAATGGCGTAGTAAGCGTCCTAACGCTATTATTGGTGACGACTTAGAGAACGATGAGATTGTTTTAAATAAGGATCGACGTGAAAAGTTTAGTAATTGGATATTCAATGCTTTATTGCCTTGTGGATCAAAAAACTGTATTACCCGTATTGTGGGAACAATTCTGCATACTGATTCTTTTCTTGAACGTGTACTAAATGATTCTGAATGGCTATCCAGACGGTACTCTGCACATTTTTCCTTTGATGACTTCTCTGAGATACTTTGGCCCGAACGATATGACGAGGTTCATTTCCGAAAGTTAAGACAGCAGTCTATTAACCAGGGTAAAGAAGATGGATATTCACAAGAACAATTAAACAAACCATTATCTAGCCACCGTAGCTTCTTTAAAAAAGAATGGTTTAAAGACTACGAAGAAAGTGACTATGATGCAAGAAAGGTTTATTATGCGGCTTGTGACTTTGCTATTTCGACAAAACAACGCTCAGATCGAACAGTTATTGTGGTAGTTGGGTTAAATTCCCATAATATTGCAACAGTGGAACAAGTTTATAAGGGCCGCTGGGATGCTAAGGAAATATCCGAGGCATTGTTTGAGGCGGCTGAAACTTATAATATTGAACAGTTTGTTGTTGAAAGTGGTGCTATTTACCATAGTATTAAGCCATTTTTAAATGATCAAATGATCACTCGGAATTTGTTTCTTAATTTAACACCTATAGTTCCTGCGAAAGATAAAGAAACCCGTGCGAAAGCGATACAGTATAGGATTAAAGCAGGAGCAGTTAAGTTTGACAAGTCTGCTGACTGGTGGCCAGACTTGGAACAAGAAATGCTTTTGTTTCCTCGTGGGGCGCATGATGATCAAGTGGACGCGATGGCCTATATTGGCCTTATGCTTGATAAATTTAGCCCTGCTGACACTGAAGAAGAAGCTGAAGCGGAAGAATGGGCGGAATTAGAGCGTAGTGAACGTAATGCTAACAAGATAACCGGATATTAATGTGCCTAAACTAAAATTAGATGCGATTGCCTCTTCACAGAATGTTGCCTTGCTTCTCAGCGATGAAGAAGTTAAGGATATTGGTGATACTTGCTTGAAAGAATACCGTTCAGACAAGTTTTCCCGTGCTGAATGGGAAGATCGCTATGCTGAAGCCATGAAAATGGCATTGCAAGTCATGGAAGAGAAGACATTCCCATGGGCTGGCGCTTCTAATGTTAAGTTTCCATTGATTACTATTGCCGCTATGCAGTTTCATGCTAGAGCATACCCAGCTACCATTCCAAGCTCTGAAGTTGTTGGCTGTCGTGTCATTGGCGAAGATTTAGATGGTCAGAAACAAGCGCGCGCAGATCGTATTGCAGAGCACATGTCTTATCAGCGCATGGAAGAAGACACGCAATGGGAAGAGTCTCACGATAAACTACTACTTGCCATGTCAATTCTTGGCTGTGCATTTAAAAAGACCTATTACGATAGCATTAAAGAAGTCCAAGTGTCAGAATTGGTTCTACCTAAAGACTTAGTTGTTGACTATTACGCAAAATCATTAGATACAGCATCACGCATTACACATGTTCTTTATATGTCGCCCAATACTTTGTGGGAACGACAAAAATCTGGCATGTATTTAGAGACATCAGAACGACGCGAAACGCCAGAGCAATCAGGTCCGATAGAAAGTGTCACCAATGATGTTTCAGGCCTTAAACAGCCTGCTACTGACCCTGATACGCCTTATAAGATACTTGAGCAGCACAGATTCTTAGATTTAGACCAAGATGGTTATGCAGAGCCGTATATTGTTGTGTTTAGAGAAGATACTGGCGAAGTATTACGGATTGTCGCTCGGTTTTATAAAGAAAATATTCGCTATGACCAAGACATTCAACTTCAAAAGATTATTCCTGAGAGCTTTTTTACGAAGTTCACATTTATTCCATCCCCTGATGGTGGTTTCTATGATCTGGGTTTTGGTTTGCTTCTCGGTGGCCTTAGTGCTTCTATCGATTCCTTAATTAATCAATTGATTGATGCTGGCACGATGTCTAACACTGCTGGCGGATTCTTAGGCAAAGGCGTAAAAATTCGTGGTGGTGATTATTCGTTCCGTCCTAATGAATGGAAGCGCACCGATAGCACAGGTGACGACTTGTCTAAAAATATTTTTCCATTGCCTGTTAGAGAGCCAAACCAAGCATTGTTACAGTTGTTGACTTTGCTTATTGACTTTGGAACGAAGATTGGTATGGCTACCGATCCAATGATTGGCGTATCTCCAGGCCAAAATACCCCAGCAGAAACATCCCGCAATACTATTGCCCAGGGTGAAAAGGTATTCAATTCAATTTATAAGCGAACATACCGTGCTATGCGCGAAGAATTCAGAAAGTGTTATCGACTGAATTACTTTTACCCTCCATTGAGCGGTAAGTATGAATATGGAACAAGTAATGGCAAAGGTGGCGTGGCTTACGTTCAAGATTATTATGATACTGATAAAGGCGTCGTTCCTTCTGCTGATCCATTCATTACTTCAGACGAAACCAAAGTCCAGCAGGCAATGCAATTGCGTCAAATGTCAACAACGATGCCAGGATACAATCGTTTTGCAGTTGAAAAGCGCGTTCTTAGTGCAATGAAGATTGAAGGAACGGATGAGCTATTGCCGAATCCAAAAGGACCTAATGCAGTTCCTCCTCCGCCTAATCCTAAAGTTCAACTTGAGCAAATGAAGATGCAGAACTTGGCACAGGAACGCAAGTACAAACAAATGAAAGCATTATTAGATTTACAGGAAGTAGCAAGATTGAATGACGGTAAATTGGCCAAATTGCACGCAGAGGCGGCTCATTTAATGGCACAGGCAGGTGGAGTAGAAGTGGAACAGAAGTTACAGGCAATTGAATTACAGATTCAGCACGAGAAGAATCAAAAGGATGGCATGTTGTCATTGATTGACTTAATAAAGGAAACGCAAAATGGTAACAGCAACGGAATGGGCGGCATGGCAGGAAATGGCGGAAACGAAAATTCTCCTCCAATGGATGCACAACAAAATCAAGGATAAACAACTTAACTGGGCGCAAGGAGACTATCAAGGTTATCAAGATAGAAACTTACTTGAAATTGGAAAAGTTCAAATGCTAGCAGAAATTATTGATTTGCAATTTTCAGATATTAAAGAGGACTTACGAAATGACTAATAAAAGCGGATTGATTCCTGTAGGACATCGACTTGTTATTTTGCCAGAAGTAATCGAGGAAGTAACGAAAGGCGGCATTATCATTGCTCACGAGACAACTCATAAAGAGCAAATGGCACAGATTAAAGCCAAGGTTATTGCTATTGGCAATGGTGCATGGTCTGATTGCACTACTCCAGCGTGGTGTGAAGTTGGAGACACTATTCTAATCGGTAAGTTTTCTGGCCTGTTGTATGACGGTGAAGACGGCTTGAAGTACCGTGTTATTAATGATCTGGATGTTGTTTGCAGGATGGAGAAATAATTATGGACAATGAAAATACTGAAGTTAATGATGCAGTTGACTCCGATGTTGAATCTCAAGAAAATGATTTTGAGGCTCGCGCTCGGGCTGATGGTTGGACACCTAAAGAAGATTATAAGGGTAATCCTGATCGTTGGAAAACTGCCGAAGAATTTGTTGAGTTTGGCGAAAACCTCACTCCAATCCTTAAAAAACAGCGTGATGAATACAAAAAGCAAGTTGACGAACTAAGCAATAAGTTTTCAGCACAAGAGCGCCATGTTCAGCAATTGCTTGAATACCGTACTCGACAAGAAGAAGACCGTTGGCAAGGTGAAATTACTTATCTGAAGCAGCAGTTGAAAGATGCTCGTCGGGCAGGTGAAGACGATACTGTTGACGTTATTCAAGATAAGATTGAAGAACTTAAAGCTAATAAGCCGGTTCTGGAAGCGCCTAAGAAACAAGAAGTAGACCAACGTCCATTTAATGATTGGAAAGAGGAAAATGCAGCTTGGTTTGAAAAAGATGACAAATCTACAGTTTATGCGTTAGGATATGCACATCAATTACGTGCTGCTGAGCCATCTTTAGTTGGAACAGCTTTTTTTAATAAGATCAGTACTGCTGTTAAAAAAGAGTTCCCAGAATTGTTTAGTAAGCGGGGTAGCATGGTTGAAAGTTCAAGCCCTGGCGGTAATCGTCCAGCGCCTAAAACAAGTTACGAACGGCTTCCTGCTGAAGCGAAATCCTCATGCGATGATTTTGTTCATAACAAGTTAGGCAGCAAAGAAGATTACCTTAAACTTTATAACGGGAATTGATCATGGCTATGACAGACGAACAAAAGGCAAGCCGCAGTGAGCACATGAAGTCAGTTCATGCGAAACGACGCGAGACTAAGAGCTTGCAACAGATTGAAGTCAATACATTAGTTCAGGAAGGTCTAGCAATGACACAGGAAACAGAAAGCACTAGCGGGTCTGTACGCACTGAGGGACAACGTAATAAGCGCCCTCGTCGCAATATGTTTAATGGAACACAGCAGCGCCTTGCTGTGTATGGAAATATTCCTGGCTATCATTTGCACATCTTTAATGATGAGGCTGGACGTGTTGAACAGGCTTTAGCAACTGGTTATGAGTTTGTTGAGCCGCATGAGATTGATTTGGAGACTTCTCGCAGAGTTACCGAAACAAACGGTGCGGTAGATAACAAGATTCGCCATGTTGTAGGTAAAACAGAAGGAAATAACGCTCAGTATGCTTATTTGATGAAAATCAAGAAAGAATACTTTGATGAAGACCAGAAGGCCGCACAGGACGAAATTACCGAAAAAGAAAACTACATGCTACGGAACGGCGGTTCTAATGCAGACAGTATTCGCAATACATACATTCCAAACGGACGTAAGTCTGCTTTGGAAATTCAAAGAAAATAAATTAAAGGAGCCTTAAAATGGCGAATATGATTAACAATTCGGGCCTTACTCCACTACGTGCGATTAACGGCTCGCCTTACAATGGACAAGGTAACGTCTATTACATCCCTTCAACTGATGGTAGTCAGTATGCAATTGGTGATGCAGTTTCTACTGCTGCCGGTGGTGATGCTACGGGGATCCCTCAAGTTGCAAAGGCATCTAGTGCTTCTGGTACTCCTTTGCGTGGTGTTGTTGCCGGTGTATTCGTTGTGCCTCCAACTGGCCCAACAAGTGCAGTAGGTACTACACTTCCTTTGGAATTTATCTCTGTTCCAGCAACTAAAGCTAAAAACTATTATGTTTTGATTATTGATGATCCACATGTCATTTTTGAAATTCAAGATGATGGCCTCAATGCACTGACAGCAACATCATGCAACAAAAATGCTTATTTCACAGTAGCGAATCAGACTTATCCACAGCAATTGTCTGGCACTACATTGACAACAGGTACTGTTGCAACAACAAATACATTCCCTCTGAAAATTATTGGCTTGGTGCAACGCCCTAATAATAACTTCGGTACGAGCGCACGTTGGCAGGTAATGATTAACCAACATGAGTTCCAAGGCAATACTGCCGGATATTAACATTAACTTTTCAGGAGAATTATTATGGCTGGAGTAATTACAACAGGCAATACCCCCAAGGCACTATGGCCTGGCATCTTTTCATGGTACGGTCGGGGTTATGACGAGACTAATCAAGAATGGAAAAATCTGTTTGAGATTCAAGACTCTAAACAACAATACGAAGAACTGGTAAGCGTTACCGGCTTTGGTCTGGCTCCGGTCAAGCCTGAAGGCTCTGGCGTGAACTATGACTCTGAGATTCAGGGATTTGTAACTCGCGCTGTTCACGTATCGTATGGCCTTGGCTATATCGTTACTAAAGAAGAAATCGCGGATAATCTGTATAAAGAAGTTGCAGAAACCCGTGGTCAAGCTCTTGGTTTCTCTGGTCGTCAGACTAAAGAAAACGTAGCTGCTAATATCTACAACCGTGGATTTAATAGCTCGTATCCAATGGGTGATGGTCAATCTATGTTGAACGTAGCTCACCCTAACGCATCGGGGGGTACATTCTCTAATATGTTGGCTGTTGGTGCCGATCTTTCTGAAGCATCTTTAGAAGATTTGACCATTCAGATTATGGGTGCTCAAGATGATCGTGGTTTGCTGATTAACCTGATGCCTAAGTCGTTGATTATTCCTCGTCAAGAAGTTTACAATGCCCAACGCATCTTGAAATCAACATTCCAATCAGGTACAGCTAATAACGATATTAATGCTATTAACAACATGAATATCTTCCCTGAAGGTATCAAGTTGAATCGTTATTTGACTTCACCACATGCTTTTTTTATTCGCACCAATATCCCAAGCCGCAATGGTTTGATTCACTTCAAACGTACTGCTGCTGAGTTTACTCAAGATAATGACTTCGATACAGAAAACATGAAGTATAAATATTATGAGCGTTACAGTTTTGTCTGTGGTGACGTAAGAGCAATTTTTGGGTCAAACGGGCCTTAATATTTTAATAGCATAAGTGTTATTCTAGTGATGCTTAAAACGTGTCACTAGAATTTTTAAATAGTTTTCTAAGGGTGAATATGAACAAGAAACTACGTGGTATTATGTCATCACCTGCTAAAGGAAAAGGCGGTAAAGCGTCTCAAATGATGGCAGAAATGGGTGGAGTAGTTGGACCTCAAAAGAAAGACATGAAAGCTAAACAAAAACCACCGACTAAAGCTCCGATTAAGAATATGTATTGATCGTAGCTCCGCACAAGCCTTAAATGGCGTTTTAATTAACTTGTTAGGAGCAATAAAATGGCAACACCTGTTCGATTTACCTCTGGCGTAACTCAAGACGCATCTTGGCAGCCACTCGCGTTGTCTGGCTTTCCCAATCCATTCTTTTATCATTTGTATGCAGATGATTTTGACGTATATAACACTGCTGCTTATACCGCTACACTCACGGGTACTGGCTCTGCTGCACTGACTCCTATTGATGGCGGCAATATCTTGCTGACCACTAATACATCAACTCCATTGGCTACTGACATTGCATCTTTGCAATTGAAAGCGGCAAGTTTTGCCTTTGTTCCTTCTACAAGCTCTGTAAATGGTAAGAAAACATTCTTTCTTGCTCGTGTTCAAGTAGCTAGCGCTATTAACTCAACATTCAATGTTGGCTTGATGAATACGACTGCTACGCCAGGCGCACCTACAGACGGAATCTACTTTAACAAAGCTACAGGTTCGGCAACTAACCTGCAAGTCGTTGTAATGATCGGTTCTGTACCAACGTATATCGCTATTCCTGCAACTTCATATACTCTCGCCAACAATACTCAAATTGACTTAGGTTTGGTTTATGACGGTCGTACTGGTGACATTCTTGTCTTTGTTAATAGCAATATGATTGGTTATTTGCCAGTATCAGGTACAGGTACTGTTCAGCCTAACCGTGGCCCTGTTGCTGCTCTTCGTTCTGCTACAGTAACTACTGCTTTGTTGAATCCAACTGTTGCTTTAATTTCTGGCACAACTGCATCGACAACATTGACTGCTGATCTGGTCTTAGCTGCACGGGAGCGTTAATTATGGCTGCTTCATACGATACTACGATCACTTTGGATGGTCCTAAGAACACTCGGGTACGTTTTGAGGGTGTTTTGACTTCTGCTGATATTCCGCCATTTACAATTATTGCTCAACCATCAACTTTATCTGACCTAGGGCCATTTGCAGGCGTTAAAGCAAAAGCTCTTCGTCTTGATAAGATTGATTATGCAATTGAAGATTTGCTGACTATTACTTTGTTTTGGGATGCAACTGTCCCTGTCCGCATTTGCGACCTAGCAGGACGCGGAGTCATTGATAATACTAAGTTTTTCGATTGGAATAATACCCAAGCAGCAGGATGGACGGGTAATATCACGGCATCATCAACAGGTGGTGCAGCAGGTTCTGCATTGTCATTTATGATTAACTTGGCTATGACAAAGCAATAATGGCAATCAATAATCGCACCCAGATTACAGATGCAGGGGCTGTAAATGTCGCTTTAGTAACTGGTGGCGCATTAAATGTCAACGTGGTATCCGGTGGCGGCAGTAGTGGAAATGCCGCCGCTGGATTAACTGGTTCAGTAGTTCCAACAAGTGCCGATTATCTTGGTTTTAGTATATCTGGATTATTAACAGGCGTATCTTCTTCAAATCCCTTACCTGTATCTGTATCAGGAGGAAGTTCAAACGCATCAGCAGGGACAACTGGTTCAGCAGTACCAACTTCTGCAAGCTATACGTCATGGAACTCTGTTGGGAATAATACTGGCGTATCTTTAACGACTGCGTTACCAATTCAGCCTGGAACTGGAGCATCATTTCCTGTTACTGGGACATTTTGGCAGGCTACTCAGCCCGTATCATTAACATCAACAACAATTACAGGTACAGTTGCATCGACGCAATCAGGGACATGGAACATAGGTTCTGTAGCTACACTTCCTGCATTGCCGACAGGCGCTAATACTATAGGCGCAGTAAATGTTAATGGAACTCTTCCTGTATCAGGTTCTTTTTATCAAGCAACTCAGCCCGTAAGCATTGCAAGTATGCCTAGCACTCCTGTTACAGGGACATTCTGGCAATCTACTCAACCTGTATCAATCGCTTCAATGCCAAGCACGACTGTAACGGGTACGTTTTGGCAAGTTACTCAACCTGTGTCTTTAGCTTCTACGACGATTACAGGAACAGTCGCGGCTACTCAATCAGGAACATGGAATATCGGCTCCATTACAACTTTTCCTGCATTGCCAACTGGTGCAAATACAATTGGATCAGTAAATATTGCTGCGGCTCAAACATTGGCAACTGTAACCACAGTTGGTACTGTGTCAGCAATAACTGCGGGCCCTGCAATTACAGCAGGATTTTATTCTAGGATTACTGATGGTATTTCAGTTGTAGCAGTAAAGGCCGCTAGTACTGCTGCTGTTGCTACTGACCCTGCTCAAGTAGTAGCAATTAGTCCAAATAATAGTGTTACTGTTGCTCAAACTACACCAGCGAACTTAAATGCAACTGTTACGCCTATAGCACTAACAAAAGGTACGCAAGGAGCAACAGGATTTACAACTCAAGATTTAAAAGATTCAGGTAGAAATCAAACAAATTATTTTAATGCAGCTCAAACTATCAGTACAGCAACAGAAACTTTACTATCTCTTACAGGGTATAAATCAGGTGCTTCGGTTACTGCTACAACAACTCCAGCAGTAGTAACAACAGGAAAAACTTATAGGATTTCAAGAATAACAATGTCTTATATTGGAATAAGTACAGCTACTACTATACAAGTTAATCTTAGAGCAAATATTGCTGGTGTTGTTGCAGTTACCTCGCCATTAGTTGATAGTTGGGTTATTGGTGAGCAAGAAGGCAGTGTTGCATCTGTAGCTGGCGGTGTAGCTACTATTAATATTGCCAATCCTGATGGCATAGAATTTGCAGCAGGCACAGGAATTGGAATTACTTTATTAGGCACAGGAGCTACAGGTACAGCAATTGCATCTGGGTATGCAAAAATAAGTATTGCTGGTTATGAATATTAAAGAGATCATAAAATGTAATTAATGATATTAATATGTCATTAATTGTTAATTTAAATTAGAAATACAGGTGAGATAAATGAAACCATCAGAATTGCTTCAAATTAAAGAAATTGCAGCTTCATTAATCCTAACTCTCCGTGGAGATTTCGATTCAGAATTAGACGAATTAAAAAAGTTAATTCAAGAATGGGATAAGCGAAGTAATCTTGACAAATTGATTGCTAAGTTTGAATCTGATAAAATGGATTTTCAAATGTATGCTGATAAAGTCAATAAAGAGCATGATGATAAAGATCAAGAACATCTTGATAAAGATGGCAGTCTTAATGATTGTTCTATCCAATTGAAAGAAGGAACAATTGTTTTGCATCGAAGCCTTGATGAATTTAACTTTGAAAAAGAAACGCATCGTTCAAATGTTAGTCAATGGACACAAGAGCAAATCAAAAAAAGCAAAGAACTAAAGCAGTTGAATGATGAAGTTGAGTCACTTAAAATTTCATTAACAAAATCAACTAATGCTTTGGATGCTAAAGAAAAAGTATTGAATGAGCGCTTGGCTAAATTAGCATTAATTTAATATAGCGGAGGCAGATTATGAGTGGAACTTATTATAAGCGTGGTGCATGGAATTGCATCTGCGATTCTTGTGGGTTCAAATATAAATCTACCGAACTAAGAAAGCGCTGGGATGGGTTAATGGTCTGTAAAAAAGACTGGAACCCAAGACAGCCACAAGACTTTGTTCGTGGTAAGGCAGACCCTCAAGCACCGCCATGGAGCCGTCCAGAACCTGCTGATGTATTTGTAAGCTCTTCATTTGTTTTGGATATTTCTAATTTAGATGGACAATCAATACTTGGATAAACATGAAAAAAATAACCACATTAATTTTATTGGCTTTCACTAATTTGTGTTTTGCACAATTTGTTCCTTTTGTAACTGGCCAAACATTAACTGCTGCGCAATTAAATACTGCATTTAACTCGGTGACTGCTTCAAGTACTGCTGCAACCTTTACTGGAACAAATGCCTTATCAGGAATATCTGCTAGTGGAATTTATAATTATGGAACATTAAGTTTTACAGGCAACAACACAATTGAAAACTTTTCGTCAACAACTAATGGTTATATCCAAAACATTTTACAGAATAAAAGCTCTGGAACATCTGCATCTGCCAATTATGTTGTTTCTAATAACCTTGGTACAGCAAATACTTATTTTGGCAGCCTAGGAATTAACTCAAGCACATTTACAGGCACAGGGTCGTTTAATCTTCCTAATGCATCTTATGTTAAAGCTGTTTCAGGTGATTTGTCCATAGGAACTACCACATTAAACGGAATCCATATTGTAGCTAATGGAAGTACAGTTGATTCATTAACAGTATCTAACTTAGGCATTGTTTCATTGCCTACAACGCCAGCATTTAATGATTATTCTACTAAAGTAGCTAATACATCAATGGTTCAAGGCGCAATTGCTTTATCTAAATCAACTATTCCATTAAATTTGGGGTCAACAGGTGGTGGAACATACAGTTTTGCGGGTAAGGGGACTGGTGCAATATTGGTTTATAACACTTCAGGCGGTGCTATTACATCTATTTTAACCTATGCTGCTGCTGGCTCTGGATACGCTGTAGGAGACATGATTAACTTACAAGGTACAACAGGCAATGGCGATGCTATTGTCCGTGTGATGACTCTTAGCGGTACTGGTATTGCTTCAGTTCAGATTCTTTACGGTGGTACTGGTTATTTAGGTGTTGGCGGTGGGACCGGGTCAACTCAAGTATTAATTGTGCCGTTTTTTACTTTGACATTAACAGGAACATTAACTTCTAATGCTTTGTTTCTTGTGCCTGTTGGATCATATACGACTACTAGCTCTGAAGAAGCGACTAATAATAATACAACAGGTGCATATACAGTTCAATTGATGATGGCAACTAATACAACGACGCCAATTGGTGTTGGTGTGTATATCCCTCAAGGAACAAATAATTCATGCACTCAGCTTACTCAACAAGATGGTGTTAATGATGTATGGGCCATTGCCGCACCTCCATTGACTTGTGCATCGTCTATTGGAGCTCGCATTGTAAATACAGGAACTAATGTTTCATTAACGAGTACAAACCCTGCAAACATCACAAGTATTCAATTAGCGCCTGGCTCATGGAACATTACAGCCAATTTATACTTCACTCCAGCAGCTAGTACCACTTCTACAATGACTTACGCAGGTATTAGCGCGACATCAGCTACATTGCCAGCTATTCCTTCCTATACCGTAATGCCAATAGCATTAGCAGCCAATACTCCAATAGGTTATGATGCACCTAATATCTATGTAACAACAGCATCAACACCGACATATTACTGCATAGCACAGGCAACATTTGCTACCAGCACTATGACTGCAACTTGTGCAATTACAGCGATTCGTACAAATTAAAGAGATTACTAATGACATATTTATATACAAACAATGCAGTAGCTCAGTTATCAGCGGGATTAGGTACATCGACTACTTTAATTCAGCTAGTATCCGGCCAAGGCGCTAAGTTTCCTAACCCTACTGTTGGTCAAACATTCCAATGCACATTATTTGATGCTGCAACACAATCTGTCATTGAAATCTGCACTTGTACGTCAAGAACTTCAGATACATTGACTGTTGTTCGAGCGCAAGAAGGAACCACTGCTTCTAGCTATCTTATTGGTGACGGATTAGCATTACGTGTGACTGCTGGTCAATTATCAGACATGGCCTCTCAAACGCAAGGTGCTAACTTTGTGGGGGCAACCACTGCCGTAACTGCTATTTATGGAGACAATTCTCAAAAAATAGCTACTACAGCATTTGTTGCTCAAAATACTTCCCCAATTAATGCGGCTACTTTAAATAGCCCTGCTTTTACTGGCACTCCTACTGCACCAACTGCATCATTAGGAACATCAACAACTCAACTTGCTACTACAGCGTTTGTAGCCAATACTGCATTTAGTTCTGCCTTGCCTGCGCAAACTGGCAATTCAGGTAAATTTGTCACTACTAATGGCACGACAGCAAGCTGGGCTGGAATAAATACAATTTCAATACCAACAATTAATGCAACAATAACTTTATCAACAACATTAACTGCTGCTTTATTATATATACCAGTAGCAATGGCTTTATCATTTCAGACAATTACACTTCCTAATGCGACCACTTTGAATCTTGGTGGTCCGCAATATATTATTAGGAATAATGGGACAATAACATTTGCTGTTAGAGATAACTCTGGAGTTTTAATTGCAGTTGTTCCTGCAAGATCAACTTTATTGTTAATGCTAACTACAAATGCAACTTCTTATGGAACTTGGGCTGTTGGAAATTTAAGTGAATTTCAGTTTTTATCAACACAACAAATCAGTTCTACATCAATTGTTTCTGCTTCAGCGGACACTGCGTATAACCATTCTATTTGTATGATAACAAGTAATACATTTGCAATGACGTATAATTCTACGCCTTTGAATGGAATTGCTATTGTTATTGGAACTGTTAATGGCCCAGTAATAACTTTGGGAACACCGGTTGTTGTTGCTACAGGTTCCGTAGGAGGCTCAGCAGTAGCTTCCTTATCTGCAACTCAGCTAATAGTAAGCTATCAAAATGCAAGCTTATATCCAGTATCTTGCATAGTAAATATTTCTGGATTGATTGCGACTCCTTCAACGCCAAGTATTGTTGTATCAACTGCAATTTCAGCCCAAACAAATATTTCAGTACTTAGCGCAACGCAAGCAATTATTTATTACAAAATAGCATCTAATGGTTATCCAACTGCATGTGTTTTAAACATATCAGGATCAACAATAACCCCTGCATCACCGACAACTGTATATTCTAACAGTGGAACTGCCGGAGGAGGATCAATTATATCTATTAACTCAACTCAAGCCTTGGTTAATTATATTGATAATAGTGGTTTTTTAAACTCAGTAATTCTAAACATTTCAGGGTCCGCTATAACAGTTAATACTCCTGCTCTTCAATATGCAAGCGCAATGGATATTGCTTCATTGCCTATAGCACAACTATCATCAAACCAATTTATCACTGTAAATATTGTCGGTAGTAATACTGTTGCATTATTTTTATTGACCACATCAGGGAATACAGTAACAGTGTCTACTACAACTATATTCTCAGTTCCTATTGCGTCTTCGTGGATTTCTATTGTTTGTTCTTCTAGCACATCTGGGACATTGTATTACAACACATCTACAACGATTTATAGTGCTGTGCAATTTTCGATAGTTGGCACTTCTATTGTTATTGGTGCAACATCAATTATATATAGTCCATCCGGTTCTCAGGGATTTATTGCTGCTGTCAATATGGGGCCAGCACTTAATGCTATAGCTATTAAAACAAATAATGACTATCCTGCTGTACTTACTACGGAGCAAGTTAAATGATTTTAATTAAAAATATCGAAAATAGCATTGTTCTGTACGCTGGAACTGATCTTATTTTATCCGAACAATGCGCCTCAAGTTTTTTTGATAATTGGGTAGATTTTAATACCACTACACAAAATTCAATTATTGATACCGGAATACTCCCTTTGAATTGGACTGGCGGATCATGGAGTTACGCTAATAATGTCTGGAAAAATATTATTCCTCCATCTCCTCCAACATTGTCAGAGTTTGAATCAGCAATTCAATCTCAGTTAGATACTTACGCACAATCGTGGGGATATAATGACATTGCAACAGCTTGCACTTATGTAGGCAGCACAGTCCC
>Ga0316221_1002474_pt1 | contig 16511 bp, 15 predicted proteins | sample TBH18007metaG_FD_206003 | JGI IMG/M metagenome (GOLD analysis project Ga0316221, IMG submission 206003) | Freshwater microbial communities from Trout Bog Lake, Wisconsin, USA - TBH18007 | ecosystem: Environmental > Aquatic > Freshwater > Lake > Hypolimnion/Profundal zone | place: USA: Wisconsin... | reverse complement strand
TCGTAGGCTGGGATGCAATCCCAGCATTTCAACCGTTGATGCTGGGATTGCATCCCAGCCTACGAAGCATCCCAGCCTACGAAGCATCCCACCCTACGAAGCATCCCACCCTACGAAGCATCCCAGCCTGCGAAGCATCCCACCCTGCGACGCATCCCAGCCTGCGCACTATCAGAAATCAGTGTGACATCAGTACCGGCACAGTCATTTTTTTCATCATGCTGCGCGTCATGCCGCCGAGCACAAATTCCGAAAACCGGGTATGTCCATAGGCTCCCATCACCAGCAGATCGGCGCTTTTCAGCTCAATGCGCGACAAAATCAAATCAGTCACGTCTGCCGGGTCAATGTCAACTTTTTCCACGTCGACTTTCACCTTGTGCCGTGCCAGAAAAGCAGCAACGTCCACATCGGGCAACTGACCACTGTGTTTTTTCTTCGAACCGGCTGAGATCACACTGACGATTTTGGCACTCTGCAGCAGCGGCATGGCATCGGCAATGGCGCGGGTCGATTCACGGCTGCCGTTCCAGGCCACCACGATGTTCTTGAATTCAGCAGAGCATGCTTTCTCATGAGGCAGGAACAGGATCGGCTTGCCCAGCGCAATGACAAGCTGGGAAAAGAAATTGCGGCTGATTTCATTGTCACTGGTGCCGTTCGACACTTGCCCGGCCAGACAGATATCGGACAGTCTGGCGCGGTTGACCACCCGAAACAATTCGGTATCCCGGTAGCAGTCCCAGTCAAAATTGATACCGGCATTGGTGGCCTTTTGGATGAATTCCGCTCTGGATTTCGCCTGCTTTTTCTCGACCTCCATCTCCCATTCAAGCGCCACACCGGACACCTGCCCGCACGGATCAAACGGCAGCAGCGGGCCATACGACATGTGGAGTCCGCTCAGATGCGCGTTGTGCTGCCGTGCAAACTGCAACGCAAAATCCAGTCGGCGTTCCGAAGCGGCACTGTTATCCAGAAATACAATTATGCTGTTATAGCTCATGATATTCCCCTTCGTATCAGATCATTGCAGCCATACCCCACCCTTGCTGATGAGTCAGTCTGATCATAGGAGTGTGAATAAATGGTTGTTTGATCTGCGTCAATTTTTCGGCAGGTCGAACTCTGATCGACCTGGCTGGCGGAAATCAATTTTCAAGAGGAAAGGAAATCGAGCAAATTTGAACCTGATGCACAGGTACGGATTTTAATCCGGCACAAGAACAGCTGCGCCTACCAACCGCCCGGCACGCAAATCATCCAGTGCCAGATTCGCATCCTGCAGTGCATAGCGGGTGGCGCTGATTTTCAGCGGAATCTGTCCGGCAATTTTGAAAAACGCTTCGCCGTCGGCTCGGGTCAGATTGGCCACCGAATGGATGCTGCGTTCACCCCACAGCAATGAATACGGAAAGCGCGGAATGTCACTCATGTGGATCCCGGCGCACACCACAGTGGCCCCCTTTCTGGTGGTGGCCAGCGCCTGCGGTACCAGTTCGCCGGCCGGCGCGAAAATAATGGCCGCATCCAGTTTTTCCGATGGTTTCAGATTGGATCCGCCGGCCCAGGTGGCGCCCAGTGACAAGGCAAATTTCTGCGTGGCGATATCATCTTCACGGGTGAAGGCATAGACCTTTTTCCCCTGACTGATGGCGATCTGCGCCACGATGTGGGCAGCCGCACCAAAACCGTACAGGCCGAGTCGCTCGCAGTGGGCCACCATGGAATAGGCGCGGTAGCCAATCAGGCCGCCGCACATCAGCGGCGCAGCGTGCAGATCATCGTACTGATCGGGAATGTTGAAACAGTACCGGGCGTCTGCTGCAATGTATTCGGCATAGCCGCCGTCACGGTCATAACCGGTAAATTCCGGTCGGTCGCACAGATTTTCTTCTCCGTTGACACAATACGAACACCTTCCGCAGGTATGTCCCAACCACGGCACACCGACCCGGTCGCCGTTGGAAAAGGAATGGGATGGCGAATGCGAATGGGAACCACTGCCAACACACACGACCTCACCGACCACTTCATGGCCCAGCACCAGCGGCAAATGGCGTTCGGTGAGTTCACCATCCAGTATGTGAAGGTCGGTCCTGCATACCCCGCAGGCTTTTACCCTGATGAGCAACTCCCCTTCCTTCAGGGCGGGGATGGGTATGCGCATGGCCTTGAGCGGCTGTTTGGAATGAAGCATGCGCATGGCCATCATCGTTCCGTCGAACCTGGAATGTGATGCTGGTTGATTACGCGTCATGCCAAGAGCCTTTGAAAATAAAAATGATGAAAACTGCCGGAAGCTCAATGGTAACGATTCAGAATTGTGAAAAATTGATATCGCTCAAAGTATTACACTGCTATTGGCCCAGAATGGGCAGGAAACGCAAGGAGAAGCCCATGAGGAAGCAAATGACGATCACCAAACGCAATGAGCTGGATAAAATTGAAACACGGTTGTGTATCGAGTACGATCAGGTGCGCGAGGATATCCTGTCCAACATACACCAGTCGGATGACCCCGAACTGCTGGCCATGGCCAACCATATCGCCGATGGCTGCGACTGGAGCGAAGCCGATATGATGAGTCAAACCGATATTGCCCTGTTACGTCAGAAGGCCAACCAGCTGCGCGACATTAAAATCGCACTGGAGCGGATCAAGGCAGGCACATACGGAACCTGCCTCGGTTGCGGGGAAACCATACCCCAGGCACGCATGCAGGCATTGGCCACGTCGGAATACTGCGTGGACTGTCAGGAAAAACTGGAGAAACATCAGCAGGTCAACGTCGCCTGAGATTGGGTGCATATCTATAGTGGTACAATCGCGGATCGGAAAAATCCGCGCTGACCAAACCTGCCCACCACTATGAAAACAGTTTTAATAACCGGTGCTGCCCGACGTGGCGGCGCTGCGATAGCCCGACGGATTCATGCGCGCGGATTGCGCGTTATTCTGCACTGCCGCGCCTCCTCGCTGACCGAAGCCCGGCAGCTCGCTGATGCGCTCAATGCGCTGCGTGCCGAAAGCGCACTGGTCTGGTCACAAGAACTTAATGACGCCATACCGGCTCCGCCCCAAATGAGCAGCATCTGCGGCATCGTGGCCAGCGCCTCGTCCTATGCCGATTCCAGTCTGGACAGTTTCGAACAGCACATCGAGTCGGATATGCAAACCCATGTTCTGGGACACATACGCCTGATTCAACTGTGCAAACAGGCTTTGATCAGTAATCAGGGATCGGTCGTGGCAATCACTGACATTCACGTCGAGCGCGCTTCACGAGGTTACCTGTCCTATCAGATTGCCAAAGGCGCACTCGCCAGCGCCGTGCGCGCGCTGGCCGTAGAACTGGCACCCCATGTACGCGTAAACGCGGTCGCACCAGGTCCGTTTGAATGGCCGACCGCAACGGCGGTTTCTGAACAACGCAAAGCGCAGATCCTGCAATCGACCCCACTGGGCAGAATCGGCAATTTTGATGAACTCGCAGCAGCAGTCGAATTTCTCCTGCTGGATGCAACCTATACGACCGGTTCGACCCTCAATGTCGACGGCGGCCGCGCTTCTTTTCTGGAGTAACAGCAATGCATGAACCAAACCCAACATCACCTGTCCAACTGGCATACATGCAGCTCGAAGGTATAGAAATTGATATCGAGATCGGGATCCTGCCGCAGGAACACGACCGGATTCAGCGCCTGATGATTGATGTCGAAGTCGGCTTCGATGAACAGCTCACCCGCATCCCCGATTCTCCGCAAGGATTGAAACAGGGTTTCGACTACACCGCGATTCGGCAAAGCGTCATTGAAGCAACCCGCACCAAGACCTATTTGCTGGAAACGATTGCCAACCGGATCGCCGATTCCATCCTGGCCATGCCGAACGCACTGAGCTGCGAAGTCAAGGTCAGTAAAAAACGCTGCTGGGCCAATGTGGCTTCTACCAGTGTCAAAATTTCCCGGAAGGCACTATAACCGTATGGTTGAACGTGGACCGGGATTGATGCGATAAAAATGGAAATCGCCTGTTTCGGTGTCGAATTTCCTTTTTTTTCACTTTTTTACACCTGATTAAGCATGTATTTGTGGTTATTATATTAAGTAATCAATTACAATTCCGACATGGTGCTGTCAGCCCGGTTTGCTTTGCCGACAGTCCATAGAAAATGTCAGGTCCAGTTCAACCCGGGCACAGGGGTTCAAATTGAATGGTTCTGCATTGTTACCACCCTGTTGTCCACCCTGCCGAACGATGAGGAATATGAATGAGTACCGACGTAAAGAAACTGGATCCAGTCAAGCTGTCTGATTATCTTGAAAAACACATCCCGGGCTTCAAAGGCCCCATCACTTTTGACAAATTTTCGGGTGGCCAGTCCAACCCGACCTTTTTAATTCACGCTGCACGCGGCGATTATGTACTGCGCCGCCAGCCACCCGGCGCACTGCTCAAAGGTGCACACGCCGTAGACCGTGAATTCCGCGTGCTCAATGCACTCAAGCAGACTTCGGTACCGGTCCCGCTGGCCTACCATCTGTGCACCGACCCTGACATCATCGGCAGCATGTTTTATGTGATGAGCTTTGTCAAAGGACGCATTTTCTGGGACCCGGCACTGCCTGATCTGACTGCCCAGCAACGCACTGCGTATTACGATGAACTCATTCGTGTCATGGTAGCGCTGCATTCCGTGGATATCGAAGCGGTCGGCCTGTCCACCTTCGGCCGCCCGACCCAATATTTTGAACGTCAGGTCAGCATGTGGACCGCACAGTACCGCGCTTCGGAAACCGATCAGCTCGACGCCATGGAAGCGCTGATCACCTGGCTGCCGCAACACACACCGGCCGAGGATGGACAGATCAGCCTGGTGCACGGCGATTTCCGGTTCGATAATTTTATTTTCCACTCCAGCGACCCGCGTGTGCTGGCCGTACTTGACTGGGAACTATCCACGCTCGGACATCCGCTGGCCGATCTGGCCTATTTCTGCATGTGCCTGCGACTGCCCTCGACCCAGCATTTTTTCGGATTGCACGGCAAGGACCGGCAGGAGCTGGGTGTGCCGACCGAAGAGTACATTGTTGCCCGTTACTGCAAGTTGCGCGGCATCGACCAGATCCCGAACTGGACCTTTTATCTGGCGTTCAGCTTCTTCCGGCTGGCGGCGATTTTGCAGGGCGTTAAAAAACGTGCCCAGAGCGGCAATGCCTCCAGTGACAAGGCAAGCCAGGTCGGAGAAATGACGGGCAGCCTGGCGCAGATGGCCGTGGAACTGATACAACGAAATGCCACACCGGCAGCACTGAAAGGGTAATCATGGATTTCGCCTATTCCGACAAAACAGAAAAACTGCGCAGCCAGCTCGGCGCCTTCATGGACCAGTACATCGTGCCGCGTATCGTCCAATACCGGGATGAAGTCCACGCCGGTATTTTTCCGGTGACGTTTATGGAAGATCTCAAGGAGCTGGCCAGATCGGAAGGGTTATGGAACATGTTCCTGCCACACCTGAATGAAGGCGAACCGGGTACGCCATTGACCACACTGGAATATGCACCGCTGGCAGAAATGATGGGGCGCATCGGCTGGGCCTCCGAAGTGTTCAACTGCAACGCACCCGATACCGGCAACATGGAACTGCTGCATCTGTGTGCCACACCGGCGCAGCGCGAACAGTGGCTCATGCCGCTGCTGCGCGGCGAAATCCGCTCCGCCTTTGCCATGACCGAACCGGACGTGGCTTCATCGGACGCCAGCAACATCACTACGTCAATACAGCGTGACGGTGAGGACTATGTGATCAACGGGCGCAAGTGGTTCATCACCAATGCGGCGCATCCAAACTGCAAGATCATGATCGTCATGGGTAAAACCGACCCGGGAGCCGACAGCCACCATCAGCAAAGCATGATCCTGGTACCACGCGATACTCCGGGCGTGGACGTGGTGCGCAACATTGACATCATGAACCACCATTCCCCGGAAGGTCACTGCGAAATCGTGTTCAAAAACGTACGGGTGCCGGCGGCCAATCTGCTCGGCAAGGAAGGCAGCGGCTTTGCGCTGGCCCAGGCCCGGCTCGGACCCGGCCGTGTACACCACTGCATGCGCTCGCTGGGCGGTGCCGAACTGGCACTGGAACTGATGACCGCCCGCTCTCAGGAGCGGCGTACCTTCGGCAAATACCTGCACCAGCACGGCATCGTCTCCGAATGGATTGCCCGCTCGCGCATTGACATCGAACAGGCACGCTTGCTGGTTCTGAAAACCGCCTGGATGATCGACAACGTCGGTGCCAAAGCCGCAGCAAAAGAAATCGCCATGATCAAGGCACTGGTGCCAACCGTGTTCACCACGGTATGCGACCGGGCCATGCAAACCTTTGGCGCCATGGGCATCAGTCCCGACACGCCGCTGGCCGACCACTGGACCTGGGGCCGCGCCCTGCGTTTTGCCGATGGCCCCGATGAAGTCCATCTCCAGTCGATCGCACGCATGGAAATCAAATTCAGCCAGCAGAACCTGGGTGCCACCGCGGCCTATTTGACCCCACCCTCGACGCCACCGAAGCGAACGGAACAAAAATGAACGGCATCATTGCACTCGATGTCGATGGCGTGCTGCTGGATTTTCATCAATCCTACCGACTGGCCTGGCAACGCACCTTTGGCGAACTGCCGGAACTCAAAGACCCGCTGGCCTACTGGCCCATGGATCGCTGGCAGGTCCAACGACTCGAAGGCAAGGAGATCGCCCGGTTCAGGGCCAGTTTCGATCATGACTTATGGGCGACCATCCCTGCCCTGCCGGGAGCGCTGGCTGCCTGTCATCAATTGACCAGTGCCGGCTATGAACTGGTCTGTGTCACGGCGGTACCGAAACAATTTCTGCAGGCCAGAATTCAGAACCTCAAGGACGCCGGTTTTCCGATACGGTCAGTCATCGCCACGGCACAGGAAGGGTTGGAAGTCAGCCCCAAGGCGCAGGCATTGAAAGAATTGAATCCGGTCGCTTTTGTGGATGACTATCTGCCGTTCCTGCGCGGCCTGCCTCCGGACATTCATGCCGCACTGGTGGTGCGCGACCCGAATGGTTCGCCGAACGTGGGGGAAGAATTGAGCAATGCGCATTCAACGCATGTGGATTTGAGCGACTTTGCCAATTGGTGGATAAAAAAATAAAAATGCCCGCAAAAAAAAATTTGCGGGCATTTTTTCGATCGATGAAAGCGGGTAGGCTGGGATGCGTCGTAGGCTACTTCAGATTCATCAACCCGACCCGCAACTTTTCCCATTTCGCCAGCTGCACTTCCAGCTGCGCATGCAGGGTTTTATACATGGCCATATGCTGCGCAGTCGGCATCGTATCGGCATCATCCTGGGTTGCTGCAAAACTGGCCAGCAGTTCGTTCAACATGCCCGGGAATGCCAGATTGGCTTCCGATCCTTTCATGTTGATCTGTATCAGTTCCTGCTCGATCGGATCCAGTGCCCCCAGCTGTGCAGCGATCCGTGCTTTCTGCTGATCTGAGGATGCCTGCACCTTGCCCAACGCTTCACGCGCAGTGCGGATGCCATTGACGGCATGATGCAGCCGGTCGATATCATGAAATACGTTGAGCTGCAGATCGATCTTGGCGCGAATGGCCGCTTCACTGCCGACTGAGCGCGGATCCGTTTCCACCTTGAGCGGCTGTTCGACCGTCGTTTTGGCCACCGTCAACCTGACCTTGTACATGCCCGGCGCCACACGCGGTCCGCGCGGCGTGGCACCGCCATAAAAGGCACCGGGAATCTGTTCGGGATCGGACATGCGCAAATCCCAGACCAGACGGTTCATGCCGGCTGTGGCCGGAATCAGGTCAGTCGGTACAATACGGTCCGGCCATTCAGGCGGCTGTTCTTCTTTGGCCGTTTTGGTACTCGACAGGTGACGCATCAGATTGCCGCTGGCATCCAGAATATCGACAGTGACCTCGCCAGCCGGTTTGGTTTTGAGGACATAGTCAATCAAGGCACCGGCCGGCGGATTTTCACCTACCGGACGACGGGTATTGACTTCATCCGGATAACTCAGACGCAACGCAGTCTGCGGTTTATACAACACCACTTGCTGGCCTGCTGTGGCCCCAGTGATCTGGCGCAGCGGCGTGACGTTATCCAGAATCCAGAACGAGCGGCCATGGGTTGCCACCACCAGATCATTACCCTTGATGAGCAGATCGTGTATCGGACTCGGTGGCAGGTTCAGCTGCAGACTCTGCCAGTGCGCACCATCGTCGAACGACACAAACACGCCACGCTCGGTGCCGGCATACAGCAGACCGGCCCGCACTGGATCTTCGCGCACCACGTGCACCACGGCACCTTGCGGCAGGCCGCCGGCGATATTGGTCCAGACTGCGCCATTGTTGGCAGTTTTCCAGGCATACGGGGTGAGGTCATCGAGCTTGTGACGGTCCACTGCCAGATACACCGTACCGGCGTGAATACTTGACGGCGCAATCATGCTCACCGTGCCCCACTCCGGCATATCTTTGGGTGACATGTTCTTCCAGTGCGCGCCGGCATCGGTACTGACATGCACCAGTCCGTCATCGCTGCCGGCCCACAGTGTTCCTTTGGTCAGCGGTGATTCGGCCAGCGCAAAAATCGTGTCGTAATATTCAACGCTGGTGATATCTTTGGTCAGCGGCCCACCTGAGGCAATCTGTTTGCTCTTGTCGTTTCGGGTCAGATCCGGGCTGATGATTTTCCAGCTGTGACCATGATCAACACTTTTCCACACCACTTCCGAAGCTGCATACAGAATGTCCGGATCATGCGGCGACAACAGCAGCGGCGCGGTCCAGTTGAAGCGGTGTTCCAGTTCGCTGGCCGGATGGCCGGAATTGTCGACCGGCCAGGCGCTGATATCCTGCACCTGCTCCTTATGTTTGTCATAGCGGCCGATGGCATTTTCCGAATTGCTGTAAATGATGAGCGCATCACGCGGGTCCGGCAGCACAAAGCCGCACTCCCCGCCGCCTGCCGGATACCAGCTGCGCGGTCCGATCACGCCTTCATCATCAAAACTGGCCACGGCCAGATTGGAGTTGTCCTGCTGCGCACCATACACCCAGTAAGGAAAGCGATTATCGACGGCCACGTGATAGAACTGGGCCGTCGGCTGATTGTCCTGGGTGGACCAGGTAGCGCCGGTATCCTGCGACACGCTGGCACCGCCATCGTTGGCGTTGATCATGCGGCGCGCATCGGCCGGATCGATCCACAATGCATGATGATCGCCATGGGTGGCGCTGACCAGACTGAAGGTTTTGCCGCCGTCAGTGGAGCGCAACATGCCGGTATTGAGCGCATACACGGTATCAACTGCTTTGGGGTCAGCGTAAATTTTGGAGAAGTACCAGGCGCGCTGGCGGATCCGGCCATCATCGCTGACCAGTGCCCAGTGCGCACCACTGTCATCGGAACGATACAGTCCGCCTTCTTTGGCTTCGATCATGGCGTAGATGCGTTTTGAATCAGCGGCTGAAACCGACACATCAATGCGTCCGAGTATGCCAGCCGGCAAACCATTGCCCTTGAGTTCAGTCCAGGTCACACCGCCGTCGGCAGAACGAAACATCCCGCTGCCGGGGCCGCCACTGGAAAAATTCCAGGGCTGACGTTTCACCTGCCACAGTGCTGCGTACACAATCCGGGCGTTATTCGGGTCAAACGTGACATCAATCGCTCCGGTCGTGTCATCCCGGTACAGCACTTTATTCCAGGTCTTGCCACCATCGGTGGTCCGAAATACGCCGCGCTCGGTATTCGGTCCGAAGGCATGACCAATGGCCGCCACCAGCACGATATCCGGATTGTGCGGATCAACAATCACCGCACCGATCTGGCGGCTGTCTTGCAGACCGATGTGGCTCCAGCTCTTGCCGCCGTCAATCGATTTGTAGACACCGTCACCGACGGTGATATTGCCGCGCAGTGCACCTTCACCACTGCCGACATAAATGATGTCATGGTTGGATGGTGCTACCGCAATTGCACCGATTGACGAGATAGACTGGCTGTCAAAGATCGGATTCCAGGTCGCGCCGCTGTCGGTGGTTTTCCACACGCCACCGGCTGCCGCGCCAAAATAATACAGGCCAGGTTCGCCCGACACACCCTCAACGGCCAGCGCACGTCCGCCGCGAAACGGACCGATACCACGCCAGTGCATGGACTGATAGAGCGGGTCGGAGGTGGAGGAGGCGGTGGAGGTAGATACGGCATCGGTTGCTGCCCATGACTGGCTAAACAGCGCACACGAGGCAATTGCGATACAGGCCTGCAGGATCAACTTCAACATTGCGGATTCGGAACGTGCCATTACAGTTCTCCTTTTGATTTTTTTAGTGCTGGGAGTGTAGCACTTCCTTTTGAAAACCGTACAGACCTGGTGTCGTTGCAAATAACAACAGTAGAAAAATGAAAAAATTGCTATTTTAAATGTTATAAATTACTGTGCTTTGCTGGGAGAGTTGACTGGTAGGCTGGGATGCAATCGTAGGCTGGGATGCAATCCCAGCATTTCAACCGTTGATGTTGGGATTGCATCCCAGCCTACGAAGCATCCCAGCCTACCTTGCGGATCTGGATTTTCAGGGAGATTTTTGTGCCGCCTTTTTGCCGTTCGATCATCGCATTGATTGCCTCCATGTTTATCTGCAGCCTCATGCTGACGCTGGCCGGGTGCGATACCCTGGCCCCCACACTGGAACACACCGCCATTTCTGTGGAGCGCTGGCGCTCTGATCTGGTGCGCAAGGAAATTGCTGTGCCGGATGGTTCCCATATCGTTTTCCTGGAAGGCGGCAATGGCGAGCCACTGCTGCTGTTGCACGGCTTCGGTGCCGACAAGGATAATTTCACCCGCACGGCGCACTGGCTTACGTCGCACTACCGGGTGATCATTCCCGATCTGATCGGATTTGGCGAATCGTCGCATCTCTCCGAGGCAGACTACCGCTATGCCGCACAGGCAGCACGCGTACACGCGTTTGTTCAGGCACTGGGTCTGACCAGTGTGGACCTGGGCGGCAATTCGATGGGGGGCGGCGTCGCACTGAGCTATGCAGCCCAATTTCCCAATGAGGTCAACTCTCTGTGGCTGATCGACACAGCCGGCGTCGAAGGGGCACCACCCAGCGAGCTGTCCAGAATGATCATGGCGGGCAAACCCAATCCGTTACTGGTGACGACCGAAAGCGATTTCCCGGCTCTATTGAAGTTTGTCATGAGCCAGCCACCCTATCTGCCCGGACCGATCATGGATGTCATGGCCCGCGAACGGATCGCCAACCAGGGGCTCGAACGCCTGATATTCCAGCAGATCGCCCTGAATTCAGTCAATGAAGCCATACTGGGCCTGCCTACCCCGACGCTCATAGTCTGGGGCGCAGACGATCGGGTGCTGTCGGCGAATGTGGTGCCGCTGCTGCAGTCACTGCTGCCAAACGCAGAAGCGATTATCATGCCGGGTATCGGGCACGCGCCAATGATCGAACAGCCCCAGCAGGTTGCCGAAGACTATCTGCGTTTTCGTGCGGGCATTGCCAGAGCAGCAGCACCGTATCCGACACGCAATTTCACAATCCAAACCCACACCAAAAATGATGACTACTGAAAAAAAATGGCACTTTGAAGATTTTGTCGTCGGCCAGACGATCCAGATCGGCTCACGCAGCGTCACCGAAGAAGAAATCATTTCGTTTGCAAGGCAGTTCGATCCGCAACCGTTTCATGTGGATACCGAAGCGGCCGCACAATCCATCTTCGGCGGTATCATCGCCAGCGGCTGGCATACCTGTGGCCTGATAATGCGGCTGATGGTGGATGGTTTTCTGGCAGATTCGACCAGCATGGGTTCACCGGGCGTCGATGAAATCCGATGGATTACCCCGGTGCGCCCCGGCGATACCCTGTCCGTATCCACCACGATTCTGGATGTCAAAGCATCAAAAAGCAAAGCGGACCGTGGCGTAGTCTGGACCGAATGGCGCGCGACCAATCAACATGGCGAACTGGTCGCCACCATCAAGGGCATGGGGATGTTCCTGCGCCGCAAAGAAGACATGAATCAATGAACACAATCAATTCAAAAGTAATCAATCTGGATGAACTGAAACTGGCGCATTTTGAAAAAGGCGACCGGTTTGAGAGTCACTCGGCACGCATCGGCACACTGCTGGGCGCCAGGGATCTGGGCTATTCCTACGATGTGGTCCCGCCTGGCAAATGCGCCTGTCCGTTCCACAGCCATCGCGCTGAAGAGGAAATGTTTTTGATCATCAAGGGCTGCGGCACGCTGCGTTACGGCGACGAAACGCGAAAAATTCGTCAGGGTGATGTAATATGCTGCCCGACCGGCGGGCCGGAAACGGCGCATCAGATTATCAATGATTCCGATGCCGACCTGGTCTATCTGTCGGTCAGTACGAAAATGCCGGCCGAAGTGTGCGAATATCCCGATTCGAAAAAAATCGGCGCCTATGGCGGCACCCTGCGCCATATGACCCGCACTGAACATGACCTGGATTACTGGACAGACGAATTGCCTTCCGGTTCCTGAATGCCCTGTGATCAATGCGCGCTATTTTTAATTAACCACAAACCAGAATAAAACAATGCCTCAATCAACATTTATAAAAAAGAAGTTGCTGACTGCCGTACTGAGCGTGAGCGGTGCCGGCGTAATCGGAACAATGTCCGTGTCGCATGCAGAAACAGTAGAGTCGGTCGTGATTACGGCAACCAGAACAGCGCAATCGCCTTTGCAGGTGCCTGCCGAAGTTTCGGTAGTCTCAGGCCAGGAACTGGCGTCGCGCAGTGCCGCCGATCTGGCTTCGGCGATGAGTCTGACTGCCGGCGTTGAAGCCCCTTCAGGGGGTGATGCCGGCCCATCCAGCGCTGTGCCGTCGTTTTGGGGACTGCACGAATTTGATGCATTTCTTCTGGTGGTGGATGGCATTCCATGGGGCGGCGCGTTTAACCCCGGCATCACCACGCTCGATTTCACCAATGCACGGCAACTCGAAGTGATGAAAGGTTCAGCCCCCGTCATGTACGGCGCCACCTCGTTTGTGGGCGTGGTGCAGCTGTTGCACAATCAGGCCGGACAGGCCAGCAATCAGGCTGATTTTGCCTATGGTACTTACGGCTCGTTCAAGGGTGCAGCAGCATTCAATCTGCCCGAAACCGAAAACCTGAAACAGTCGCTGTCGCTGGAAGCAAAACATCTGGGTTTTGCCGACGACCGGGAAGTCGTGTCGGATCAGCATGCGCTGTACCGCAGCCTGTACACGATAGGCCCTGACACCCTGCGCTTTGATCTCGATCTGAGCGCAGTCAGAGATGTGCCGCCCAGTCCGGTTATCCGGGTTGGTACTGCATTGACGTCACTGACACCGATCAATGCCAACTTCAATCCGGCTGACGCCAAAATCGACGAGAACAAATACCACTTCGTTTTGGGTTACCTGCACCCGCTGGTCGACGGCAAATGGGAAACGACATTATCGTATGCGTATTCGGACGTCACCGATATCCGCGCATTTTTGCATCCCGATCTGAGTGGTGACGCCGACACCCAGAATCAGCGCCGATCGATCAATGACGGTTATTTTGACTCGCACCTGACCCAACAGATCAATCCGGCGCTCAATGTGTTTTTCGGCATGGACGCGTTATACGGTACCGGTCGTCAAACCACCCTGAACGGCAATGCGGCCTACAACGTGCCGTTGAATGGGTCGGTCACGCCCCCTGCGACCACCAGTCTGGTCGTCAACGAAGTCGGCAAGCTGTTCGATAAACGTTTTTTTACCGGCCAGTATGCGCAGCTTGAATGGAAGCCCGATACCAACTGGGACGTCATCGGTGGGATCCGCCTCAACGAAGCCTATGAGCATAAAGATTCCAGCGATCTGACTCTGCCCCCGCCTGACCTGGCCTCGGAATCGGTCAGCAAAACCATCGTCAAGCTGTCAGAAACGCTGGGGGCAAGTTATCGTTTCTGGCATCAGGGCCCGGAGTCTGCCTCGGTCTATGGCGATGTGCGTTCCGCATTTAAACCCTCAGCCATTGATTTCGGACCTGACTACACACCGGCTTTGCTGGAACCGGAAACGGCGCTCAGTTATGAATTGGGATTGAAGGGCGTCACGCTCGGCGGCCGGCTCGACTATCAGGCTGAATTGTTCCTGATGAATTTCAGCAATCTGGTGGTGGCCACCAGTTCAGGCGCATTGGCCAACGCGGCCGGCGAAAAATTAAAAGGCATGGAGCTCGAAGGACGCTGGCATGTCACCTCCGATTTTGATGTGGTGGGAAGTGCCTCTTACCACGATACCCGCTATACCAGCTACGCATTTTTCGATGGCAGCAATACCGTCAACGTGGCAGGCAACCAGTTGCCACTGTCACCGCATGTCGTCGCGGCCGCCGGATTTTTATATACACCGGTAACCGGGTTGACGGCCAATGCCATTTTGAAGTATTCAGGCCGACGATATCTGGATGAAGAAAATACCGCACCCGTCGGTGGCTATACCACCATCGATGCCAATCTCGCCTACAGCTGGGACAAATACCGCATCTCGCTGGATGGCACCAATCTGTCGAACCAACGACCACCGGTGACTTCCAGCGAGTTTGGCAGTGAATCGTTTTATCTGTTGAATGCCAGGACGGTGTTCCTGCACTTCAGGACCGGTTTTTAAGTCGGCAGACGGCAACATTCCAATTCAGCCGGTCCGCGTGTTATTACGTATTTGTGGACCCTTTTTTTTGGCAGACAATGCAGCTCCTTCAGGAGACATCCATGCCAATTCAATTTATCCGCGCCTGCACCGCTGTGAGGTGTGGCGTTATGCACAGCGCATTGCCCACTGCGACACCGCGCTTCCACAGTTTGCACAGGTCAGGAAATTCCAAATCAGGCAAAGCGCCATTGGCAGATCTGACCAACGCTGCGACCAGGTTCAGTGCGCTGATCGGCCTGCCCGGCACCGACAGGCTGGTTGGCGCGATGGTGTTGAACACGGTTCTGCGTCGCGGCATAGGCAGCATAGGCACGAAATCAAGCGGCGCTGCATTACGGTTCGATCCCATGATTGAACCTTGGGGAATCTTGATCAGGTCAGTGCAACCCGATTTTCTGAAAATCGGTTTCATCAAAATTCATGAAGATTCGTGCTCAATGACATTTTCAGATGGCAGGAACAAAATTGAACTCAGTGTCACTGAGCGCAACTATCATCCTTCCCTGGTTGCGTTGTATACCAACAGAAATGGTGTCTATCATCGCGTATCGAGTTTGATCGAAAAACTCGGCGCTCTGGAAACAAGGAAGAAAGATTTTGAGGATCACTGCGCGTTAATGGAAAAATATGGCATGTGGAACGACGATACACCGGTGGCCACGCTGATTGAAGGTCATCAGGCCTGTCTGTCGTTGAAGTTGAAACAAATGATCACATTCCTGGCTGACCATAAAGCGGCACTGGCACAACTCAAACCGGACGCAGAAAGTCGCGAGTACGCCGCGGTTCGGTCCAAGGCGTCAGAAAAAGTTGAACACGAACGGTGCATTTTTCAGCGACTGTGGATCAGCCGGCACGATCGATAATTGACATGACTCACAGGAGCATTCGATGCCAATAACGGTCCGCACAGCGTCGGGGACAATCGGCGCTATCTTAATGCGTGGCATTGCGCCGGTCAGGTCACCGCCGCTACACAGATCGACCAATTTTTTCTCAACAGGCGCAAGTACTGCGGGGCCGACAATTGCACCACCCAGGGTGCTGGCACTTTTCGGCAGGACGGGCATGCACAGGCTGGTCGGAGCAACGCTGCTGAATTCAGTGTTGCGTCGAAATACCTGTCACTTACTCAAATCAGCCCATGCCTGCGGACCGCGGATTTCCATGGTTGAACCTTACGGGACGCTGATCGGGACGATACAGCCCGATCTCCTGAAATTGGGTTTTATCAAGGTCCACGAAAATGAACACACAATGACATTTGCGGATGGAACCAGCAAAGTTGACTTCACGGTGACCGATCGCCATTACCATCCCGTTTTGACCGTCTATTTCATCAACAGAAATGGTGAGCATTTCAACCTGGACAGCCTGCGGGACAAACTGAACAGTTCGCAAACAAAGAAGCAGGATGTTGCGGCATTCCGGGCCATGAATGAAAAATATGGCCTGTGGGATTGCACTACGCCACAGGCCACAAGAGAGCAAGGTTATCGGGCCGGTGTGCTATTAAACCTGAAACAAACGGTCACATTCCTTGAAGAGCATAAACAGATCCTGGCTGAGTTCGGCAGAGACAATGAGTGGGACTAGACAGTCGATTTGACATTTTTTCGTATGAAGTAGGCTGGGATGCGTCGTAGGCTGGGATGCGTCGTAGGCTGGGATGCAATCCCAGCATCAACGGTTGAAA
>Ga0316221_1002464_pt1 | contig 16564 bp, 13 predicted proteins | sample TBH18007metaG_FD_206003 | JGI IMG/M metagenome (GOLD analysis project Ga0316221, IMG submission 206003) | Freshwater microbial communities from Trout Bog Lake, Wisconsin, USA - TBH18007 | ecosystem: Environmental > Aquatic > Freshwater > Lake > Hypolimnion/Profundal zone | place: USA: Wisconsin... | reverse complement strand
TAGTTGTATTTGGTGACGGTACTTCGTTATCAAGTGCCAACGTGGCCTGGAGTGCGCTATCTGGAGTAAAAACTAATCTATCACAATTTGTAAATGATTTGCCGTTGCCGGCTAACTCGATAAGTAAGAGTGGAGTAGTTACTACAGCACCAGGTTTTTGTTCTGGCTGGGATGGTAACTATTTTTATCTAACATATACAAATAATACGATACAATTAGTCCAGACAAATTGTAATTGTAATTGTAATTGTTAAAGGAAAAAACATGGAATTTCTTAAATTAACCACAAATAGAGTTTTATCATTAAATCAAGTTACTATCGATGGTAACTCTCTAACTATATCTATTACAGATACTAACGAGCAACCTGGTAATGTTGATATATCAGCATTTTCTTATTCCGGAACCTTTGACCTAGCAGATCTAGCTGCCAATTACTCACAAGATCACGGATGTATTGCTGTTCATCCATATAATATGATGGATGGCGGACAGTTTGTTGTAACAGAAACAACACAGTTATCATTGCCTGAAAAAGTAGCCACAGGTGACGCATACACGTCATTTGATACTACAACAGGCAAGTATTATTCAGGTAGCCCATTTAGTGTGGTTAATACCAGATATAGATCATATGCCTATCTATATATTCTAACTCCTTATATAAATTGTTCAGTTAATGATTTAATTATTGTATATAGAGACACTGATAGCGCAAACATTGTGGCTGCTAATTCGGCAGTAACATCAGCTACTGCTATCACTTCAATGAAAGCATACTTAGACACTTGGTTGCCTGTTACAGTCTCGGGCCCAACTACTATCACAGCAGGCACATCGCAGAGTTATACAGTCACGGCTCCAGAAGGCACAACTGTTTATCTAACCCTAGACAACGGTATTACAAATAGAACTAAAGTAAAGAACGGACAAAGTTTCTTACTTAATACAGACGGGTTAACTGCCGGCGAAGTGGTCACAGTAAAACTTGGATACAAATATTGGGCAAGTGTATCAGAATTTCAAATAACATTGAGTTAAATCAACATGAACAACATCGCACAACTGTGGCCTGTTAATTTAATAGCAGAGCAACAGGCTCAAGAAGCCACCCCTGATTTCATCTCAGAAATCTTAGCCATTGGCGAAGAATACGAATTAGACTATCCAGAAGCGCACGTGCCTGTGGCCATGCGCACCAATAACTACAAAGAAAAAACCTACAACCTATTAACAGATCCGCGTCCTGCTTGCCAGACATTTAAGCGTATGCTCAAAGAGCGTATGACCAAGTTAATCACTGTCGAGGGTTTCAACAATCCTGATACAGTAAAATTTGAAGCCAGCACCAGCTTACGTAAATTTGGCCCAGGTGAGTATGCTAAACCGCACAATCACCGCAGTGTAGACTATGTGGCTGTGTTGTGGTTGAGTATGGAAGTTACAGATTTTCCGGGCAACAATACACATCAAAAGCCAGCTGGCAATAGATTATTACTAATAGACCCTATAGCCAGTAGAAGTAGATTTTTAAATCATAATATGAATTTTTCAATTAGCCCAACACCGGGAACTTTTATAATTCATCCAGCTGGCATCTATCACACATCTGAAATAAATCTAAGCAGTTCAGAACCAACAGTTGCTCTAGTAACCAATATCAGAATAGTAGATGTTGAACGAACATATCAACTATTAGACTAAAGGCATTCAATGAAATTTTTAATCAAGGCAGTTTCAAGAACTAACGAGGAACGAGAGTTTTGGTACGACAACGAAACTTCGGGTCTATTCAACGCCAACGGCAGCTACCTTAACCTAGAATACGTAGAAAAAGAATACGCACCGCATCCAGTAATTAACAAAAACCAACCTGGCACAAAAACAAAAGACATAGCCAAACTAAAAATACAACTCGGCCTATCCTGTAACTATGAATGTAGTTACTGTAGTCAACGATTTGTTGCCCGTGCCGATGAAACTAACAAGAATGATGCTGATTTGTTTTTATCTAAATTGCCTTCTTGGTTTAATGGTGGCTCTGATGGTCTGGGCACAGGTGTGGTAATAGAATTCTGGGGTGGGGAACCCTTTGTCTATTGGAAAACACTTAAACCCCTGGCTGAAGAACTACGAAAGAAATATCCCAACGCCTTATTTACTCTAGTTACAAATGGTTCTATGTTGAGCATTGAAAAGAATGACTGGCTATTAAATTTAGGATTTAATATTGGACTTTCACATGACGGTCCTGGGCAACATGTTAGAGGACCTGACCCATTTGATGACCCGGAAAAATTTGCGGCTATACTCGACCTATGGCATAAACTAGGCCCACTTAATAGAATGAGTTTTAATTCAATGGTAACTAAAACCAATTCTAGTAGATTGGCCATAAGCGAATGGTTTCAAAATAAACTAGGATTTGAAGTACCTATCGGTGAAGGTGGATTAATTGATCCCTACGATGATGGCGGAGCCACTAACAGTTTCTCAGATCCAGCAGATCATGTGACCTACAGAAAGAATAGTTTCTTTGAAATACAAACAGGCAAATTAACTAATTTTAATGTAATAAACAATAAACTCAATGATTTTATAAAATCTATCTTGACCAAAAGACCTAGCTCAGCAGTAGGACAAAAATGCGGCATGGACAGATCAGATAACATAGCAGTTGATCTTAAAGGCAATGTGTTAACTTGTCAAAATGAATCACCTGTTGAAGTTAGTTTTAACGGTGAAAGTCATCTAATAGGCAGTGTTGATGACTTTGACAATATTAAACTTAAGTCGTCGACTCACTGGAGTTTTAGAGACAACTGTGCCAAATGCCCTGTACTACAATTATGCAAAGGTAGTTGCATGTTCCTACACGGTCCGCTATGGGAATTAGGCTGTGACAATTCATATTCGGACAATATTCCTTATTTTATGTCAGCGATCGAACTACTAACAGGATATATTCCTTACTATATTGAAGGCGCATTGCCAGATTCACGTAAAGATATTGTTGGCTTAGTCAATGGTATTCCTACTAAAAAATCTACAGTAATACCTATAGTTCCAGTATAATCAAATCTTTTAACTCAGCTAAATACTATTAATCATACTGTCAGCTTAGGGGAATATGGAACCGCAGCGTTTACAGTTTAAACTAATATTGCGGAGTTTACCCATAAAATGTCTAATGTTTTAACCAGAATCAAGAATAATCAGATTACCGATTCTACAATCCTTGCTAATACCAAGATTGTTCCGGGATCTATTGTAGGTAGTTTATTCAATAGCAACTTAACAATGACCAGTGATGTTACAATTACTGGTAATTTGATTGTTCAAGGTGCAAGTACATACCTAACAGTAGCTTCTACTAATACATACGTAAATGACCCATTAATTGTATTAAACAATGCGTTTAGTGGTACTAATACATATGATATTGGTCTAGTAATTAATCGTGGCAATCAGACATCTACAGCATTGATTTGGGAAGAAACTGCTGGAGAATTTCAACTAACATATACAACCGACCCAGGTACAACATACGGTACTATCAATAATAGTGGGTTTGCTAACTTACATATTGGTAATTTAAACGTACAATATGCTACAACATTAGGTAGTTTAGCTACAAGCGGCAATATTTCTGGTTGGTATGGTTCTTTAAGCGGTAACCTATTAATTGGCGGTGGCAGTTTAGTTGCCAATACCACAAGTTTTAATTTATTAAATTCTACAGTAACTAATTTAAGTTTTGGCGGCGCAGTGACTACAGCTAACGTTGGTGCGGCTACTGGTACATTTACATTAAACAATCCAATATTAGTCGGTAGCCAACCTACACAGGCAGTTTACAATACAGTAGCTACTACTGTAAACGCATTTGGTGCAGCTACAGCACTTAACCTAGGTGCCGCAACAGGTATTGCCACAGTTAATAATGCCAACGTTTGGGTTCCTAATGCTACTTCAGTTGACGGTGCACAAACAACTGTTAACTTGTTTACACAAAACGCAACTACATTAAACGTTGGTAATGCAGCAACGACCCTTAACTTAGGTGCAAACTCGGGTACAGTATTCCTTAACGGCGCAAACGTAGCACTCCTAAATGCTACAACAATTTACACAGGACAAACAAGTTTAAACTTTGCTAATACTAATGTAACAAGTGCTAACTTATTAAGCTCGGCAACAAGTATTAGTATTGGTGCTGCCGCCGGCGGCACAATGTTTATTCGTTCACAGGTGGTAAACGGCTCTTCAACATCAGTCGCGCTATGGAATAGTGTATCGACTGGTGTTCAGTTTGCTGGCGCCGCAACTGCATTAACAATTGGCGCTACAACAGGTGTGGCAAATATCCGCAATGCAAATATCTACTTCCCAAATGCAACTACTATCTATAGCGGACAAACATCATTAACATTTGCTAACACTGTAACTACATCGTTAGGTATTGGTGGTGCAACAACTACATTAAACCTTGGTGGTGCCAACGGCACAACAAATCTATTAGGTAATTTAACTGTACAATCTACATTAGATTATCAAAACCCAGGATTAAACTCAGTAGTAGTTAATGGCGGCATTAACGTACTAAAAACTGCGTTCTTTGGCGGCAACACTATAATAAATGTAACTACACCGAGTACAACAAACGCAACTGGTGCACTACAAGTAGCTGGTGGATTGGGTGTTGGTCAATCAATTTACGCACGTGATATTAATAACACTGTAATTGGTAATACCTCAGCGGCTGCTGGTACATTTACAAACTTAACATCAACAGGAACAACCAGCTTAAACTTAACCACTGCGGTAGCAATTAATAACACGCCGATTGGCAATGCAACAGCAAGTACTGGCGCATTTACTACCCTAACAGCCAGCGGTATTACTACTATAACAGGTACTACACCTGCTAATAATTTAGGTGGCGGTGTCTTACAAGTTAGTGGTGGCGCAAGTGTACAGGGTAATTTATGGGTTGGTGGTAACTTAAATATTATCGGTAATAGTTATGTAGTTACAAGTAATTCGGGTGTATTTTATGGTAATGCTGTAGGTGCTGGGGCACTATATGCAGGTGTAGCTGGTTATACTCCACAACCATTTACCACAGTACAGTCTACTGGTAACGCTAATAACTTTATTCAAATTAATAACCAAAATATTAATAATGGTAGTAATGCGTCGACTGACTTTGTTGCTACAATGGACACAGGTAATACTACCCAAGGTTACATTGACATGGGTATTAACAGTTCCGGATTTACCAATGGTGCCGGTAACGAATTAAACTACCCAGGCGATGGCTACTTGTATGTACAAGGTAATGTTACAACTGGTAGTGGTAATCTATTAATATCTACAGGCCTAGCTAACGACATTGTATTCAGTTTAAATGGTCAAGGTAGTGCCAACGAAATTGCTCGCTTTAATTATGCGCAAAATGCCTTATTGATTAAATCAACTACTGCATCAACAAATACAACCAGTGGTGCATTACAAGTAGCTGGTGGTGTAGGTATTCAAGGTAACTTGAATGTTGGTGGTAATTTAGTAACTAATGGAGCAACTACTCATAACAATACGTTAACAGCCACCGGTGCAATTAGCTTTACAAATACCACTAACTCAACAAGTACAAGTGCAGGCGGAGCATTAACTGTAGGTGGCGGTGCCGCATTTGCTAAAGATGTCTGGATCGGCGGCAACTTATATGTTGCTAACGTAGTATCACAAACAAATACTATTTTAGTAGTACAAGATCCATTACTATACTTACAAGGTAATGTAACATATCCATACAGCTTTGACATCGGTTTCTACAGCCACTTTATTGGTGGTCCTGCTAACATTTATGCACACACAGGGGTGGTGCGTGATAATGCAGACAATACATGGAAATTCTTCAGTAACGTAGCTGAACCGAGTGCTGGTACAGTGACATTTGACAGTAATACTATATACGATCCTATTAAAGCAGGTAATTTAACATTAACAGTCACAACTAATGCTACAAATAATAGCACAGGTGCACTACAAGTTAGTGGTGGTGCTGGTATTGGTGCAAGTTTATATGCACGTGATATACAAGCTACTGTAATCGGTAATGTAACACCTGCGGCAGCAACATTTACAGCATTGACATCACAAAGTACTACTACATTAGGTGCAGTAAGTGCGGCATCAATTAATAATACAGTAATTGGCAATGTAACACCTGCGAATGGTGACTTTACAAGACTGGCTGCAACAGGCATTGTTTATGCTAACTCAGCAACAACCAGCACATCAGCAACAACTGGCGGGTTAATAGTAGCAGGAGGTATCGGTGCAAGCGGTAATGTGTTTATCACAGGTAATTATATTGATACATCTTCAAGTACATTAACGGCATTTGCAACTCCGACTACAGCATCAGTATTATCATCTGCTACAAGTTTAACATTGGGTGCCGGTACAGGTATTGCTACAGTTAATAATGCAAATATCTGGGTACCAAATGCTACAACATTAAACGGTGCGGCATCTTCAATAGCACTGTTCAACAATGCCTTAACAGTTACATTAGGTACTGGCGCAACAAGTTTAAGCATGGGTAGTAGTTCGGGTACTGCTACTATTAACAACGGTACACTTTCTTTAGTAAATGCTACAGCAGTAACCACACTACAACCAACAATAGCATTGCTTAACACCAGCGTTACAACAATGAACTTTGCAGGAGCAGCTACATCATTAAACGTTGGTGCCGCAACTGGCACATTATCGCTTAATAATGCTAATATTGCTTTACCAAATGCTACAACAATCTACACAGGACAAACAACTTTAGCATTTGCTAATACTAACGTAACAGCTGCTAACTTACTAGGTTCAGCAACAAGTATTAGTATTGGAGCAGTCAGTGGATTTACATATCTACGTTCAAATAACGTATTAGGCGATAGTGCTGTTCAAAACTTATGGAATACTGTAGCAACTACAATCGGGTTTGCTGGATCTGCAACACAAATAACAATTGGTGCTACAACCGGTCTAGCAAATATCCGCAATGCAAACATCTATTTCCCAAATGCAACTACAATCTACTCAGGTCAAACTACCTTAGATATTGCTAATGTAAACGTAACAACATTAGGTATTGGTGGTGCAGCAACTGCACTAAACTTAGGTGCTACAACTGGTGTTACAACCATTAATAATAATCTAAGCACCAGTGGCATTTTATATGCTAATAGTGCAACATCTTCTACTAATTATACAACTGGCGCTATTGTAGTACCGGGTCAAGGTGGCATAGGTGTAGGCGGTAATATCTACGTTCAGAATGGTATACAAGCCAACGGATTAATATTAACTGGTAACGTCAACAGTGCAAGCTATACACAAGGCTCGGCATTAATACATGGCGGCATGGGCATTACTGGTAACATTAACATGCAATCAGGTGCCCAACTAATAGTTGGTCAAGATGTTGCTGGGGGTGTTATTTTGCCATCAGCAACTGCACAGTTTTTTAGTAATGCCAATAGTTATAGTCAAATTAACCAACAAAACGTCAGCACTGGTACTCAAGCAAGTTCAGACTTTATTGCAACTGCTAATAATGGTGATGACACAAAAGGTTATATTGATTTAGGTATTAATGGATCTAACTTTAACAGTTCAACATTTACAATTGCTGGACCAGATGATGGATATTTGTATGTTCAAGGAAATTCTACGGCTGGATTTGGTGATTTAGCAATTGGTACAGGTACTGCACTTACTGATGTTATATTCTTTACAGGTGGTACATTAGCTGCAAATGAAATTGCGAGATTTAGTAATGTTAATGAAAATTTCAATATTAAAACTGGTACAAATTCAACAAGTCCAACAACTGGCGCATTGGTAGTAGCTGGCGGTGCTGGTATTGGTGGTAATGTATGGGTAGCTGGCGGAGCAGTATTTAATCAATCCCAATCAAGTTACAATTTTGTAGTAGAAGGTGCTACAAGTACAGGATTGATTTTTGCTGATAGTAACAATGCAGCAGTAACCGTAGGTGGCGGTGGAGTGGGCGGGTCAGGTAGTGTAACCACAACATTGGGAGCATCATTTAAAGTAGCTGCACAAGATACCATGATGTTACCGGTAGGTACAAGTGCTCAACGTCCAAGTAGCTCAGGCAATGTTGATATTGCTGGTATGATACGTTTTAATTCTACCATTAGTAACATGGAATTCTTTGATGGTAGCAATTGGCAAACATCGGGATCATCATTTACAATAATTAGTGATAGACAATTTTCATCATCGACAGGAAATCCATATGGTAATGTTGACGGTACTAATACGTCATTCACTATTCAGTCTAGTGCTACTACTTCTGGTACAATAGTAAGTATCAATGGTGTGCTACAATTACCAACTGTAGCATATAGTGTATCTGGTACAACATTAACATTTACTGAAGCACCGAGTGTAGGTGATATTATTGATGTACGTGTATTAACTACAACTGCAACAGTATCAACATTAGCCAGTGGAAATGGATTGAACCAATTTATTGCTGATTCGACTGGTGCAAGTATTTGGACAGGTACTTCATTTACTATTGAACAGATATTGGTTGATACTGCCGGTAATATGAATTTATTAACTGGTAATGATATCAATTACAATCAAGTAGCAACTAATATACCTGCCGCAAGTACCCCATATGTAGTTGATACATTTAGCCAAACTGCATTTACTACATCTAAATATATTGTGCAAATTAAGAAAGATACAACTAACATGCAGAGCATGGAAGCAATGGTATTAACTGATGGTGCTGGTAATGCATACCTAAGCGTATATGGTGTTATTAATAACGGAACTGCCTTAGGTACATTAAGTGCTAATGTAGTTAGCGGTAATGTAAACTTATATTATACAAGTTCTAGCGTTACTAATAGTAATGTTAAAGTTCAAGCAACACGCATAGTATAACGGGTATATATGTTACAGATTAATAAACAATACCGAAACAAATATATCAGCGAAAATATTGTGGTTGAACGAAACTACAATAATGGACTATGGCAAGATTCTGTTGAATGTATATACAATGCCGTTACTAATAATCAAATATCTAATCGTGCTGTAGTAATTGGAAATGGTCCTAGTAGGTTAAACTTTAACTTAAATCAATTAAAAACCTACAGCGGATTATTAGGGGCATCTACGTTACAGACCTACGGTTGCAATGCATTGTATAGAGATTTTACTCCAGATTTTTTAATAGCTATCGGAACATCCCGCATTATTAATGAAATCGCAACCAGTGACTACATTACCAAAAATATTGTTTATTCTAATGCAATGAATATGCTAGAATATCCGAGAAAGTTTTATCTAATTCCACACGATCCATACACTGATGCTGGAACAACAGCACTTTATATGGCTGCATTTGATGGACACAAGACCATATATATGTTAGGACATGATGGACAAGATACACCGGGTTATAATTATAATGTATATGCTGGCACCGATGGGTATGATAAATCAAATACAACTGTATTAGAACAAAAATGGGTTCAAGATAAAGCCACAATATTTAACACATACGATGATGTCGATTTTGTAAGAGTGACACATCGTGGAACAGACACAATTCCAGAAGTTTGGAAATATTGCGCAAACTTTAGACAAATTTCACACAGAGAATTTACGTTAGAAGCTGACTTATAACATTGCTTCTAACGTTTTAATTTTTTCAACAACTGCTTTAAAATTTACGGTGCGCCATACTCCTGGATGTAATGGCTTGGGATGGTCTTCTAATGCTACCCAACAATATCCACGATGTTCAAAATTTAATTTTGGTATGAATTCATCTGCTATCGGAATTAAGAATGTGTTATATGAGAATTTATTATTGTCGCTGGTAAATTTTTCAATCGGAATAACTTTAGTCGCAGTAAAGTTAAATCCTAGTTCTTCATTAAGTTCTCTATGTAAACTAGGTAATAAATATTCGCCCGATTCTATCTTACCTCCAGCTAATCCCCAGGTACCTGCATATTTACAAGAATTGCGTAATAAAAAAAGATATCGTTGAGTCTTAACACTGTAGATAAACGTGCCTACACCTTCTATAGGACTAGAGTCCATAGACCTGCTTTGTACTCGCCCTCGAAGCTTTTCACCCACTGATTGAGATTCCATTTATATTGAGTTCCGGTATTAAGATTACTTACATATTGTATACTATTAATCTGTTGGCTGTCAAATACCACAGTCCAATGTGATCCATTATATTGAATAATATCATTGGTATGTGCTATTAAATCTGTATTATCTACGCCAGCCCACAGTGACGGGCCATATCCATTTAGGTTACTAGAACTACCGATATTACCTAATATTAAATACCTAGTACCTGCCGCTGGTTGTGTAATACTGGTAGTTACATTTGAGCTTGTTGGATTAATAATAGCATTAATGGCAGGCAGTGAGTTTGTGGGATATGTATCTGGGTCTGCATTAAAAATTAATAGGCTATCGTCAGTTGGATGATAGCTAACAGTGCCGATTATTTCAGTAACACCGTCATCACTTGATAGACGAACTTGGCTTAAGCCATTGTCTAAATTACCGTACAGACTAATTAGATTAGACCACAAATCTTTAGTACCGATTTTACTAGGAGTACTTAACGTAGGTTCGTGTGGAGTTTCGGTATCTTGCATTTTTAATAGTGTTAATGTATTACCGATTAATAACACACTATATCCTAATGGAGTAAAATATTGACGAGCACCTAGTAAGTTAGTGTCATTAATAATAGAATCGCTTAGGTTGCCATCTGCATCATGTATGCTGGCAATAATTTTTTGAATAACACCGAGTTTTTTAATTTTAGCCGGCGGAGTAATCCAAACAGGCAATTTAAATGTTAGTGTAGCAACATCGATCGGATTGTCTGTTCCGATCGGCACAATTCTGCTGGTCCAATTTGGACTATCTAGATAAACTACGCTTAGGCTGGTCCAATCGATATAATTGTCTGTTGATTGTATTTCCATTGCAGGATTAAACAATGGAATTAATTGTTCTAATAATTGTAATTTTTGTTTAGTGTTACTGGTCCATATATCTACTTTAAGTTCTAACGTATACGGAACAGGCATACTGCGTTCAATTGTAAACGCATTACCTTGTGTTGCTTCATACTCTTGGGTTTCTTGGTTAAACGCACGTTGGCGTATATTCATAGTTCCAATAAATGTAGGATCTTGTACACGATCCCTATCATATGTTATATTATTAATATAAACGGTCATAGCCGGCACTGGAGGTACTGCATTTCCGCCACTGTTATTTTGAATAATGGCAGCTACTTGTCTACTACCATCGCCGTAATATACAGGTACACGTTGTAGTGTTACATTACCGGCTCGGTCTGCACCAAATTCAACCTGAAATCCACTTAAAATACGTATAAATTGAGCCAAAAATCGTTCAATTTGACCATCATAAAAATATTGTTGTAATGCAGCCATTAGTTATCCGCCATTGGTCGTAGAGCTTGTGACAAACTTTGACGTTCGTTCATCACATTGGTATAAACAGAATATTCTATCAAATCGCCGCTGTTTAATGTATTTGTAATAGTAAATGATAAGTTACCACTTGTATTTGCTATTGTAGTTGTAATAGGCAATCCATTTAATTGTGCACCAACACCATAGGTATTAACATAGTTAACATTAGTAACAACTGTGCCGTATGGGCTTGTATTACTTAAAGTAAACGATATAGTAGAAGAGTTAGCTGATGGTACATATACGTTAGAAGTTACACGTATAGCATCCCAGGCAATTGCGTTAGACAAGAACTGGTTGGTGTCTTGTATGAATCCTTCAAGTTGTGTTTGTGTAGCATTAGTTGGGTTTGGAGTTAGATTTGTACGCACAGCATCCTCAATTTTAACCCAACGACTTCCACTATAGCGGAACAATCTATTAGGAACGTAGTCTAAACGTAGATAATAATCACCAACATTAGGCGTAGACGGAAATGCAATGCCAGCAGCAATTGTAGCACCATTTGGTGGTAATCCGTCTTCGGTTAAATAACCTGTAATTTTTGATGTAGGTGTAGTAGCAATATTTGGTCCATTTTCATCTGTAGCCAATGTATAGAATGTGCTGGTATCATATCCACTTTCTGGTACATCTTGTGCTGCTCGGTCAACTACAGCATCGTTGATATTTAAATAGGTGTTATATGTGCTTAGAACTTGTCCTAATGTATCTGTAGTGTTATTTCCAGCAACCTGATCAATAATATCTTTGTATTCTTGACTATCTACTAGAGGTTGTAGTTTAACACGCCATAAGTGTGGATACCATGTAGGAGCAAAACCTTCTGCAGCACGTGTAGCATCATTAACTACATAAAATCTTTTTAATGCGACAGGTAAAGATTCATCTAATGGATAAAAATCTATTAGAGTTGGTAGTTCCATTACATCACCTACCATTAATTTACGCCCTAGAATATCTATCATATCATTTAAATGAAACACAGCAAACATAGTATCGCCAGTTAGGAATAGGCCAAATTGTGTTAAGTCAAAATCATTATCATTAATGCGATAGATAGTTCGCATAGTATATACTGATGTGTCATACTTGCGATCACGATTTTCTAAGAATAGTAAATCTTGTATACCTGTAATACCTGTACTAAGTGGACTTGATGTGCCTGGTTCTGATGCACTAATATTAGGTTGATCTAATGGTCCAAGATACATATGAATATTAACATCAACACCGCCCACAGTGAACATTTCTGACATTCTACGATCAAAAAATTTGTAATCGTTGCCCTTTTCTGGACGATATAAACTTAGACGCGGCATTGCAATATCCTATTATCTAGTATTTAGCTGATTGACAATTAACGAAAACGATAGTATACTTATGAAACTATGGAAAACCAAATACAGTCAAGTTTAGATTGGCCTGCTGTACAAACAGCACTAGAAGCGCCACTACATAAAATGAAAAAGTACACACACGAAATGTGGAATATTAGCCATAATATTGGCTTAATGGTTAAAGATTTAAGTAAAGAAGAAGTAACTTGTCGCAGACATCAACGGCAAACTAGGCAACATGCAGAAATGTTAGTTAAGATTAATGAAGAAATAACTAACTATGAACGTATGATAACTTTTGCGGTATTGTTAGCAGGTTGACTTTTAATTAAGGACATAATATAATGTTGATAATGACAATAGAAGAAGCATACGCAACAGTACAGTTTTACAATCGTGATCTATGGAAATCTCTAGCACAAATGGATAGTGAGTGGGACGACTTGGATATACGATAAGACAGCATACAAAATGGTTAAGCGAGAGCTAGAAAAGGAAATGACAAATGGTTGATATAATTAAAGAAACATTGCCTGACGGTACAGAATATGAATTTGATATAGACTTAAGTTCTGATAAAGCAGAAGAACTATTGAATGAACTATTTAAATTAGAAGATACTGTTGATAAATTTGACGCAGTATCAGCAGTGTTTAGTTTGTTTATTAGTAGCATACATATACTTAAACATACTGGGTGGACAACTAAAGATTTGATCAACGAAGTACTTGATCATAGCGAAATAGTAGATAATGAGGTAGAATAATGGCAATTAAAATTGATGGCGCAAAGAAAAAAGCTAAGGCAGTATCACGTGATCCTATCTTTTTAGATGAAAAGAGCGTGGGCAGTGAGCCGATTTGGGACACCGAGCGTGCCCTAAAGATGGAAGATGCAGAGTTTGACCATAATATGCGTCAAAGTCTACGTTATTATAATTATTTCTACTCTAGCAAAGACCTAAAGAAATATTTAGTAGATTGGTTAAAACAAACAGCAGGTGTAGCACATAAGTTAGATGCCGCAACTATTACACGTTTTGCTAAAAGCACAGACGGTTACACTCCACTAACAGCACCTGCACTGATCAAAGCACATACAAAAGGTATGCCGCTACTAGAACGTCATATCAAATACATTGTTGGTGTTGTAAATCATGCCTTAGAACTTGACAGCAAAGACGAAGTAGTAGTTGAAGAAGTTAAAACAGCGGCTCCTGCGGTCAAAGTTCCTACTATCCAAGATCGTATGAACGATATTATGAAACTGCACATCTTACATTTTGAAAAGTTAGAAGATGACTTATACGCAGGTAAAACTGTAGACCCTAAAGCATACGAATATCTAAGCAGCAAAGTAGTACCGCAGGCAATGCTAGGTAAAATACAAGCAGTGTTTGAAAAGCGTTATGCCGAAATTACAGAATCCAAAACAACCAAAGATGAAGATCTTAAAGATGCTTATGCTTACATGAAGCCAGCAGACTACAAACGCTACGATGCATTTTATACTAAATTATTTGATGGTATTGCGCAATATGGTCAGGTTAAACGAGCAACTAAGAAAGCGGCAGTGCGCAAACCTCCACAAAAAGAAAAACTTGTCGCTAAACTTAAGTATATGAAAAATGATACAACAAATAAACTTGTAAGTATTAGTCCTGTAGACATCATTGGCGCACAGCAATTATGGGTTTACAACACTAAAACACGCAAGATTGGAAAATATGTAGCAGAAGATCAGGGCGGTGCATTAAATGTCAAGGGTACTACTATTATTGGATATAACGAAAGTAAAAGCGTACAAAAGACCTTACGTAAACCTCCAGAGCAACTTAAGAAATTTATGTCAGCAAACAAAATAGAACTGCGTAAATTCTTAGAAGAAATCAAAGCAACAGATATTAAACTTTCAGGACGTATTAACGAAGATACGATACTTCTTAAAGTAGTATAAAGCTAAATTTATCCTATTGCTGTGCATAAATATATGAAACAGTAATAGGATAATTTATGTCAACCCCGCTAAATCCAAATAGTCAAGATTTTGAAATAACAGATGCAATCGGTGCAGATTTTGAAACCGATATAGATCTTCCAGCTAATGTATCATCGACATCTGATAATTTAACTCCAAACCTTAGTCTATTTACAGACAGTCTATTTAATCCTACTACAGGTACAGGTGCGGGGCATATTGCTTTTGATGCTAATTTACAAGCACAGCTTGATACAGTAGCAGAAAAACATAATGAAATTATCGATTACATCAGACTAAGTCTAGGTGACCAAATGATTGATGTTGAAGCAGATAAAGAACATTATGAAATGGGCATCAAACAAGCATTGCTTCGTTATCGTCAACGTAGTAGTAACTCAGCTGAAGAAAGTTATGCTTTCTTAGACCTATTACCAGAAACACAAGAATACATATTACCTCGTGATATTATGAACGTCAGAGCAGTCTTCCGTCGCGGTATTGGGTCTGTATCGGGTACCACAGCAAGTCAATTTGAGCCATTTGCATCGGGTTATTTAAACACTTATATGTTAGTAGCAGGTCGCGTTGGTGGATTGACTAACTATGAATTATTTGTAGATTATCAAAAGTTAGCTATGAAGATGTTTGGCGGTTATATGAATTTTACATTTAACCGTGTTACTAAAAAGATGACCATTGTTCGTAAAATGCCATTTGGTTATGCAGGTACAACAGGTGGTGCTGGTGTAACTGGCGATCAATATGAAAGTGTATTGTTATGGATTGATAACTACAAACCAGATATTATGATCTTAAATGATAATATGACATTCCCATGGATTCAAGATTATGCATTAGCTTTTGTTAAAATATCAATTGGTCAAGCACGTAGTAAATTTGCATCTATTGCAGGTCCACAAGGTGGTACAACATTAAATGGAGCTGCGTTGCTACAAGAAGGTAAAGAGCTAATGGAACGATTGGATGATGACATTAAAAACTATGTTGATGGATCTATGCCATTAACTTGGATCACTGGCTAACCAAAACGCTAGACCTTGTAATGTTGCTGTAATAAAATAGTATATCAATTAGGGGTTTTCAATGAGTTCAATTATCGCCATCTGCGGCTTTATGGGATCTGGTAAAGATACTATTGCCGATTATCTAGTTAATTTCCATGGTTACAAAAGAGAAAGTTTTGCTAACAGTCTTAAAGACGCTGTGAGTGTGGTGTTTGGGTGGGACCGTGAGATGTTAGAAGGTCGTACTAAACAAAGCCGTGAATGGCGCGAAACTCGAGATGAATGGTGGAGCAAGCGACTAAAACAAGACATTACACCACGCTGGGTTCTACAATATTGGGGCACCGAAGTAGTACGTAAAGGGTTCCATGATGATATGTGGGTAGCCAGCTTAGAAAATCGTCTAGCACACAGCAAAGATGATATTGTTATTACAGACTGTCGCTTTCCAAACGAAATTAAAGCCCTAAAAAATATTGGTGCTACTGTACTCAGAGTTAAACGTGGTCCGGAACCTGAATGGTATGAACATGCTAAGAACTATAACAAAGGCCAAAAATACATTGGCTGGGCAATTGGCAAACATCATCTAGACGAAGCGGGCGTTCATGCCAGCGAGTATAGT
>Ga0316221_1002458_pt1 | contig 16585 bp, 14 predicted proteins | sample TBH18007metaG_FD_206003 | JGI IMG/M metagenome (GOLD analysis project Ga0316221, IMG submission 206003) | Freshwater microbial communities from Trout Bog Lake, Wisconsin, USA - TBH18007 | ecosystem: Environmental > Aquatic > Freshwater > Lake > Hypolimnion/Profundal zone | place: USA: Wisconsin... | reverse complement strand
GTATACGGCAGAGGTTCCTACGGTAACTGGAGGAATAATAGCTCCAGTTTCATTAGAGATAGTGTAAGTTCCTTGTCCAGTTACACCAGCAGTTTTAACGGCTAGAGTAAAGGTGTGATCGTTGATTACATTGCGATAGTAAGAAGCATATACATTTCCAGAGGTTGGAGGATTGTATAGTTTGACAGTGGCCGAATTACCAATGACCTGGATGACTCTTACCGCGCCAGCAGCCAAGGCAGCAGCGGGGGAGGTTCCCACATAAACCTGGACTAGAGCAGGATTGTTAGTAGCACGATCTAGACCGGAGCTATCGGTGGGGACATCAGGTAGAGTGAAGACAGCATTTTTGCCATTTACAACGCCACTTGCTTGCTGTAAGTAGACCTTTTCATCAACCATTGAAGCAACAACATGAGAAGCGTCAAAAGGAGTGTAGCCAGCGGTCCATTGACCAGTAGCATCAGTTACCGAAGCACCCCATAGAATGGCAGAATCACCATTAGGTAGAGTCTCTAGAACGTAGTCCTGTCCTTCGATGAAGTCAGCACGATCAGGACCGTAACCCACCATAGAGATAGAGGAAACATTGCTAGAAGGTAGAAGATCATAGGTATCTTGATAGTTGTTAGCGTAGTAGCTGATAATGACAGTCTGGCCAAAGGTTACAGGGTTGGCTAGGGTGACTAGACCGTTAGGTCCATCGACAGCCTGAACTTGAACCTTGACGCTATTAACGGTAACCGATACTTTAGTTGGGTCAGAAGTGACTACTCCACCATTAGTTCCATCTACGATTGGGAACTGAGTAACTTGGAAAGTTACATTTGAGGAAGGTCCAGCACCACCAGCAAAAGTTGTGGCTCCAACAGCAACAGCACCATCTCCACCGTGACCAGTGGCAATAGAAGTAACCACTAGGTTACCACCATCAGCGGTAGCAATACCAGAAGCGATTAAATTGCTTAGCTGGTTGAGAGTTCTTAGAGCAACTAGGGTTACGGTTCCAGTGCTGTCAGCCCCGGCAGTTGAAACTGCTTGAGAGACAGTGATGACCAATCCGCCTGGATCAACAACAGTGACAGTGAAAGTTCCATCATTTGGAGCCTGAGTTCCTCCGAAATTTGCTAGGATAACAGAATCACCAACTTTGACACCATCAGTAATCCAAGAACCAGAAGCGCGAGTGAAAGTCTTAGCCCCAGAGTTAGAGGAAATTGCAATTCCAACAGCAATGCTCTTAGGCATCTGTTGGAGTTCGATAGAGATAGCATCAGAACCGATTCCGGATACCGCTAAGGAATCAGTAGTAGGAGTTACCTTGGTTAGAGCTAGGCTAACATTGTTGCCCAAAGCGCCTGGGTTGCTTAGAGACAAGACCAAATTGGCTTGTGCAGTCCAAGTAGCGAAGGCGGGAACCTGATTGGATACATTATCAGAGAAAGCGGTATCCTTACGTTTGAAGTTGTAAGTAGCGGTTAGGGAGGTACCAGCAACATACAAATCCTGAGTCTGGAAGACACCAGTAGTTCCGTCTAAAGCGGTAATTACCACAGGAACACCATTAGCAAGAACAGTGATATCCGTAGTAGTAGAAGTTGTAGTTCCAGTTCCATCACCCTTGACTACAGGGAAATAGGAGAGAGCGAACTGTCTCTTGGGGGGAAGAGCATTGCCACTATTGTCATAAAACTGAGAAGAAAGATTCTCATTTACAACCAAGTCATCGGCTACTGCGCTTGACCCACGATGTAGAGATTGATTGCTAACTGTAAGCTGTTCAGCACCTTCTCCAACAAAGACAGGAATTCTCAAGTTCCCGAATAGAATAGTACCGGGGTTGCTTACGGTCTCTCTTGTGTAAACTCCTGGTTTGGTGTACTGTGCAAAAAGTGCCATGTGTTCTCTCCCTTGAGGTATAATTCAGCAGTTCAATAGCCCTTAGAATATAAAATCCGTTCAAAATAAGGTTCTGAAAGATGTTTTTCTTTACACTTACGCTCCTAAGATTTTTGCATCTGTCGAACTATCATACTTTGGCTTATGTCCTGTCTTAGCCAGAACCTCAGTCGCCTCAGTTCTTTTTGCCTTGGTCTCTTCCGAAATTGGAGCATAACCTTCTTTCGTCATAGTGAGCCCAACAGATCCGGTTTCTTTTCTAACTTTATCTCTGACTTCTTGCTGAGCATGAATGCTCTCCCATTTTCTGTTGGCATCTTTGCCAATCATAATATCCAAAGGGGCTTCTGAAAAAGTAGAACGTCCTAAAGACACGCTAGAAGGCATTGGCATAAAAACAGCCACTCCCCCACATTTAGAACAAGAAATTGACATTGGAACTTCTTTTGACCCAAGAATTACCTTCTCAGTAAGAACACCACATTCACACTTATATTCTCTAAGAGCCATAATTTCTCCTTTAATGGGCTACATTAACTATAATACGGTAAAAATCTTGAATTACCAAAAGCTGTTATTCTAGATAGTGGAGTTGCTTTGCCAGGAAAATCTGAAACTGCCAAGTCTTCACTCACATCTATTGAGAATTGGGCTATTCTGGTAACTAATGGTACCCTTACTTCCCAATCTGCCATACCAGAAACTCCTAAAGTATAGGTAGTAGAGGGAGCGGTAGAGGAAGAGTCTCTTGCATCCGTTTCTGAATTTTTACTTATCTCAAAGATTGTAATTCCAGCAGTTTCCATTCTATTTCTCCCATTTACTAGGAGATATGATTTGATAACTTCTGATATCTCTGAGGCTGTCATACGATCATTTGCTTTAACTTTGATGTCGAAGGAAATGTTGTCCTTAGACCCATATATTTCATAAACTTCAGAATTTGTTGGAGATACTAAAATAGCACACTGATCTCCAACAAAAACTTGATCTCCAATTGCGATTGACAATCCTGGGATGATATCCTTATTAATAGCAAGTTTATGAGCAGATACAGTGAACTGCCCTTCATTCATTTTTGTTTGCCAGCTATAAAAGTCACCGGTATTAAGAAGGGTGTTTAGCCAAATAGCCCCATTAATATTGGTGAAATCAGAATCACTATAGAGATTGCCCGAAGAACTATAAAAAGTTGTTTCTCCTGTAGCAAGTAGTTCATCTGGGGCCAGGGTAGCAATATTATTTTCTGGGTGAGCGGCTAAAACTTGAGAGGGGTCAGCTTTAACGATAAAAGTAGCAGTTAAGGTGGAATTAGCTGGAGTCCAAGCTGAAGTAGAAATTCTTCCTGGTCCCTCCATAACATAATCTTTATTCAACACTAAAGTATAATCATCTTGATCTACAATTGACATAGATAGGTAATTTGCAATAGGAAGATTTATACTCTGAACTCCTAGGACAGTAGAAGTAGTAATTACTTCTTCTTGATTTCGTTGATACCAAAAATCGGTCATTGGGACTAAATGATTAGACCCTATTTTTAGTTGTAACAGATTATTACTAAAAGAGTTAATGGCGATATTATTACCCTGCAAGGTGTATTGAATTGTGGGATCAACTGGTACAACAGAAGCTACATTAATGCCGGGAGCAAAATAAACTAGCGATCCAGTGGCATAAGAGGATGAAGCATTTACCCATCTATACTGTTGCACGGTTAGCCCGACTTCTCGTGTGCTTTCATCAACAGAATCAACATTTAGATAATAGATTCCGGATTTTGGAAAAGTTGATTTGTTCTTTAGTTCCTGTACCCATTCAATAAATAGACCATCAGCATTTTCTAATTTGCATAAAACGGCTCTACCATATTGGGTAGACATAAAATAGTCACTACTCAATCGGGTGCCCTCAGAGGCAATAGAATCAATCGTAACCCTTAAATCCCCCCAGGCTACCATTGTATTTGTATGTACAGTGACATCCCCACCTAAATTTCTGAAGCGGGGATTCCTATTTACAAGGTCTCTGATTTCTCTGAGTAGATAGGAAGATAGGTTCTCCCCTGTTAGGTCTATCATTGGACACCTTTAATTCAGGTAGTCAGCTACAGCCACAGGAGGAGGAACCTTTACGTTCACTGGGTCAACCCACATAGCAATGGATCTACGAATATCAGAAGTTCCGACATTGGCAATTTGTCTTGGATACCAGCGGTTCTGAATCTCTACTCTAGAGTCCCAATCGTAAGCCGTAATGACCCACTGAGAGCCATCGTGGGCTTCAAAGGCACTTCCGGGAATCAAATAGGTGAAGAAGGTCTCATCCCCCATTATAGGGCTTAGAGGGTTAGGCTGAGTGGAATCAATGCCAGGAGCTTTCTGGGCAAATGGAGAAGTTGCTACCTCAGTATCAACAGTTTTGACGAAATCAGCAATAGCCTCAGCTAATTTTGTATGGGTTATTGGCATAGAATACCTCTTTCACATAGGGTTGGAAAGTTAATTTTAAATGGCTTTGATTTCATCCGGGTTGAAAAATATTCTTACACCCTCTGGATGTTCGGGGTCTTTCAGGGCCTTCTCCAGTTCATCCAGGAGCAGGACCGCGTGGGGCTTATAAACTTACCCTCAACTCCCACAGCGGGAATCAAAGATCCAGGATCGGATACTTCTTTAATGACTTTGATTTTACTTCCATAGGATAGTCCCATATCAGCGGTAAGGAATTTGGCCTTAAAATTGAATTGCTTAGACGATTCTTTGGAGTTTTCTTTATTAGCTTCAGAGGTATAGGACCCTTCTTCTCCATAATCAGGATGCATACGAAGTCCGGTATCGGAATTATCAGCTTTCTTTTTAGAGCTAGTTTTACCTTTAGTTAACCAATCAGTTACATTATTCCCAGCATGAGCTTTAAATCTATTAAGCACAGACTCTTCAAATTCGTTAGAAACAAATTGATTTATAAGGGATCTAAGCTGGTAACCAGTTCTTTTAACTTCAGGATCTTGAGAGGAAAAAAGCTCGGATACTGGATGTTTGGCTAGAAATTGACCTAAAGGTCTGCCCTTTACTTGAAGGGTCTCTTTTAATTGGTCAAGCTTTTTAGCTATACCATACCACACAGAATTAACGGCTCTAGTATCTTCTCGCCCAATCCATTTGTCATCTAGACCCCAATCAGCGGATCTTTTAGAAAATAATTTAGATTTGATTCGCATTTTATTGCTCCTTAGGTCATGATGTTTCCGAAGACAACCGTTCTGCCTTCAGGTTTAATTTTGTTTTCCCATAGTGTAGCTGTAGGAGGTGCGTTTAGTGGACTAGTTACAGGTTCATCAGCAGGAGTGACATTCTGATATCTAGGATCAACAATAATTGGTGGTGGATTAGTACTTAATGGAATCAGATAGCGAGTATCTTTAGGTTGCAATAATTCTACATCAAAATCTTGTTGTAGAAGAACTCCCCTAGGTGTTTTATACACAGGGTTTGCAATTACCATACGTTCCCCATTACGTCTTACAATCATATCCCCCGCATGAATAATGGGTGTTCTAGTTAGATAGCTTCTAGAAGTTCTTTCAACTTTAGCTCCGCCTTCATCAAGCGTTCTTACAGCCGCGACATCGGGATCAATGAACAAAATATCCAGAGGACCGTAATAGCCACCAACAATCCCAGTCTCATAACAGGAAGGGCAACCAGTTCTAGGTTCATTATTCGAAATAGTGCAAGCGCAAATAACTCCTTTGGTCTTTCTTATCATCAAATAAGCAGGTTCTCCACTTTGTTCAAAAATCCACTGATTGCGGCGAACCATTTCAGCCTGCATGAAATCCATGCTATCTACTTCTAGGGTATTTCCAATAGGTGTCCCAACAGATCCAGGGGTATGTTCTTCAGTCCCATTATTTAAAACAGGGACTACAGCATAAAAAGTCCCCACTGTAGACATAAAGATATCAACATAATTAGTTAATTTTTTGTATGTTACTACAGCCGATACATCTGAAGGGGAAAGATCGGGGTTTAATTCTTGAGCCAATAGTAATGGGTTATAAGCACTAGTTTCAGTGCTTCCATTTGCAACTAACGTATCGACTTGAGATAGATAAACTAAACCCTCTTGGCCATCGACTCTGCCGGGACGAAGGGAGGTCCCATTCACCATCAAAGATACATCGTCTGGATGATTAGATATTGTAGCCCTACCCTTTACGGCAGCACTCCATAGAATATCGGGAACTTTGATTATCCATTGGCCATCAATTCCAAATGATACCCAATCGGTTGGTTGGACAGTATAGATGACCGGAGTTAGGATAGTTTCATCCCTATATAAATGACCGGGCCAGGGAGAAGTATTCAATTTTTCCCATAAATCTGGATAATTATAAGCTCTATAGATGTTATAACCAACAACTTTAGGATTGGGGTCATCTACCCAGTATAAATCCCTAGATCCGGTAAACGAGCTATTTAAAATAATCAGGTCTTGTATCATGTATGCCTTACAACAAGAAGCGTTGTTGTCTCAATCCGGCTGAGAAGGGTCTATTCAAAGTGGCTTGAGTAGCTATTTCCTTGAATTCATTTGCATAAGCATCTCCCAAAGATTGGTAAGTGCTTGCTTTATTAATATCTAGGCTGACTCCATTTAAGGAATAACCAAACTCTTCAGCGGCCCAACGAGAAGCTTCAGCAGATAGACACTTAGCGGCGGCTCCGATAGTGGCAATCATGCCCCAATCTGTTGGGGCTGTTTCTATTGTGTAGCTATAGACATTCAAAGGATTAATCCAATTCATTTGGGCTATCGCAAATTGAAGCATCCTTATGATGGTATCATCAGTCCATATGAACCCAACTCTTTGAGTAAAATTTGCTACTGTTTTAGCGGGAGTAGGAGGTCTAAAGTGATAATTTCTATCAGGATTAGTATCAGAAAGAAGCTCTCTCACCATCATAACTAGTTTAGCAGTTGCAGCACTTAATCCGGGTTTTGAAGTCACAAGAACAGAAGCGGCTTCGAAGCTTGAGGTGGCTGGATCGAAATTAACGACCTGAAATTCTTCAAAAATAGTATTATAGGCATTACCGGCATATTGAGTAACATACCATACAAGCTTGAAAAAGCCTTTCCAGGTAGTGGGGATAGTCATTCTTACTGAGTATAGTCCTTGACCATCTCTATAAGGAACTTGATTAGGCATGGTGGCCAAAGTCTCTGCTTTAGAATTGGGGTCTATGGCAAAAATAGAGTAAGTTATTGCTGATGGGTCATAGAGGTTTCCACTCTCATTTCTAATGAGAAGATTCAAGTCACCTGATCCGAGGGGTTTATTCTGTGTCAGTACGATCATTAATGTATTCCTCAAAGGAGGTTCGAAAATTGAGTTTCCTTCAAGTATTAGTCTATTGGAGCCCAAATGAAGGCATATGACCCCTCTATATTGAACGAAGAGCAGCTAAAAGTAGTGGAGCATCCGGAGAACCAGCCTGCGGCTTGTCTAGCGGGTGCAGGAAGCGGGAAGACCCATGCCCTGACTCATAGGGTGGTCTACCTGATTGATGTCTTAAAGGTGGTTCCTAGGAAGATTCTGGTGGTTACCTTCACAAATAAGGCGGCAAATGAGCTAAAAGAGCGAATTCATGCCGATGAAGACCTCCATAGTTCCCCAAGAGTGACTACAATTCATAGTCTGGCCCTCTCCGCTATTAGGAAAAATCCAACCGGATTTGGCCTAAATGAGAAAGTTTCTCCCATTGATGACTACAATCAGAGCCAAATTGTGAAGAAATTGGCCGAAGATTACAAGTTAGAGGAGTTTAATAGCTATAATTTCTTAGATAAAGTGTCTTACCACAGAGTTCGTGGAGTTGGATTTAGAGTAGATTATACTGCTGCGATTCATGCTCAAGCTCAAAAAGATTATTCTGGTTTAAGAGCTATGAATGATGATGAACTAATGATTTGGAAGAAGTTTGAAGAACAGAAAACCTGTCATCCAGCGGGAACTCTAGTAAAAGTAGTAATAAAACCAGCCTGTGCCCAAAATAGAATAAAAGGTTGGGTTCCTGCTATAATTGAGGATAGAGCCATAGAAAATCTAAAAGATGGTGATATGGTAGTTTCTTGGAGAAGAAAAGATGGAAGAGTTTTATACTCTGGAAAGAAAATTAAAGTTGGCAAAAGACGTTATAATGGAAATATGTATACTTTGAATGTTGGTGGAGAAGAGGTAAAAATGACCTCTGACCATAAAGTATGGGTGAAATTCAATAAAGAAGCTGAAAAAAAATATTTTGTTTACCTGATGTACAAAAAAGAGCTTGGATTTAGAATTGGAAAAGTAAAATTTAGGCATGGGCAAGTTGGCTCGGGCTTTACTACTAGACTCAGCAGCGAGGGTGGTGACAAATTATGGGTATTACAAGTTTGCGAGAATAGTTATGAAGCCTACACTTGGGAGCAAATACTATCGTATCGTTATGGTATCCCTCAAACAACATTTGCCATTAATAATAATAGCAAAAATGGAAGGAAAGACACCATTCAAACAATATTCAATAATGTAAGTCAAGATGGCGCTAGAAAATGCCTTCAAGATATGAGTTTATTAGAAGATTATCCATTAATTGAGAATCAGCAAGATAGAAATGGGCCTGGAACCGCTGGAAGATTTTTTAAAACTATAGCTGCAAATCTTATTCCTTCGATTATGAGTTTTCCAGCTTTAACTAGACCAAGATGGGAAGGCCAAGCTAAACAGCAAATCTGGAGAATACCAGAAGGAGTAGTGTTAAATAAAATAGAAATAGAACGTTTCCAGGGAGAGGTTTACTCCCTGGAAGTAGAAGAACATCATACCTATGTGGCTAATAATATTATAGTTGGCAACTGCATGAGTGTGGTAGATTTTGACGATATGCTTCATTTAGTAGTTCGAAGAGGTGAACAAGATGAAAAGTGGAGAGCCTCTATTCAGAAAATGTTCACTCACGTTCTAATGGACGAAGCGCAAGATACCAATGTAATCCAATGGAAATTCATCAATTTATTAGTGGGTCCAGATAATAAAAATCTTATGGTAGTTGGAGATTTGTCACAAAGTATTTATGGATTTTCTGGAGCATCTCCTAATCTTTTGCAAGGATTCACTAAAGAATGGAGAGGGCTTTATCCTACTGTATACAAGCTAGAAAAGAACCATAGATCCGTTCCAGAAATTGTAAAATTGGCAAATAAAACTCAAAGATGTATGGAAAATTTGCCCTCTATTCAGATGGACTCGCATAGGGGTATAAATGGAGAGAAAGGCACCATCACTCTCAGGAAGGCTTTGACTCCTAGAGAAATTGCATCCTCTGTGGCGAATGATATTTGGGTGAATAATCAACTTGTAGAGAACAGAGTAGCCTATAAGGATACTGCCATTTTAATTCGCGCTGGCTCTATGGTGAGGGATATTGAACCCGAGCTAGTTAGGCTCCGTATTCCATATATTATTCGTGGTGCCATGGGACTCATGCAAACAGAGGAAGTCCGAGACATCCTTTCTTACATGAGAATTATGTCTAATCCAAGAGATTATTTTGCAATGCTTAGATCCATTAGCATCCCTAAGCGTGGAGTTGGTGATGCTACTCTAGAAAAAATCAGAACCCTAGCTGATGAGAAGTTCAATGGTGACTTACTTGCTGGAGCCCAGGCTCACGGTAATGTAAAGTTCTTTGGCTACTTAAATCTAGTCACAAAATTAATAGCTGAGAAAGATGATCCAATTAAAGTTTTACAAATGATCATAACTGGCACTAAATATAAGGACATAATCTCAGAAAAATACAGAAAAGACAAAGAAAAAATTGAACAAAAACTTAATAACCTAAAACGTCTTGAAGAGATTATTACAGCCCTCTTAGCGGGAAATCAGTTATCCACAGACGATTTGGTTTTTCAGCTTACTATGCAGGACCAAAAAGAGGACACTGGTAAGGATGGAAAAGTGGTTATCTCCACTATTCATGCTGCAAAGGGTTTGGAGTGGAGAACTGTGTATGTAGCTGGCTGTATTGAGGGTCAACTTCCGCATAAATGGAGCCAATCTGAAGCAGAAATTAATGAAGAGCGCAGGGTCTTCTATGTGGCTTGTACAAGAGCAAAAGATAATTTAATCCTGTGCGTTCCGGCTATGTTGGAGTATTACAATAAAGGGACTCAGTTTATGGCTCCGTCTAGATTTTTAACAGAATTGGGGATATGCAAATGAGAATAGCATTTTGTGGTTTGATGAGATCGGGTAAGGACACTTCCGCTGATTACTTTCAACAGAAGCATAGCGGCATAATATTAAAATTTGCTGATCCTTTATACGAGATGTCGGCGGCTTGTTTCAAGATAGCTGGGATAGAGCCTTTTAAGCATAGGGGTATGCTCCAGTATCTTGGAACTGAGGTATTTAGAGCGATTGATCCCAATATTTGGGTTAATTTACTTCTAAAGAAGTTGGATAATCCGAGCCTCACTAATATTTATTGCACAGATATGAGATTTGCTAATGAAGAGGAGGCTCTTCGTGGAGCCGGATTTATTATTGTGAAATTGGAAGCACCTCAAGAATCTCTTACAGAGCGTGGAGCGGCTTTGACCACGCATGAGTCAGAGAGATTCATGCTTTCCTACAAAGATGCTGACTACACCATTATTAATGATGGGACACTAGAGGATTTACATGCTAAGCTGGATATTCTTTATCAGGCTATCCAGTCTTCCTCAAATTCTTCTTCAATTTCTCCCTCTTTGCTACCGAAGAAGGCAGAGAGTCAACTGATCTGCTAATGAGATGAATATTACCTAAAGAGTCTTCAAGATTATCAAACGGGTCTTTCGAGAGGGGAATTATGTTCTCCTCTTTTCTTTTAGGCCCAGGAATCCCATGGGTAATATCTTCCACCACTTTTCGGATATTTCTAGCGAGAGGATAGGCTTTATCGTAGCCTTCCCATGGGGTTAGGGTTTTCAGCCTATCCGCCACTTCCACTACGATATAAGCACCTGGGGGCAATTCACCTTCGCGCTTTTTAATTGAATCAATTTCTTGCTTAACTAGAGTTTTTACTTCAACATAAGTCTTGGTAGACATAGAGCTAACGCCTTATTGAGAAAGAGGTATTGGAGAGCCAGTCACAGACTTACTCTTTTATCCAGCCCATTAAACCCATTATTATAAAAAGCAACCATAATGGCCACACTGCTGCATCTCTCACTGGTGAGTCTGATTTTCTAAAGGACCATAAAGCGCCTGCGTACCCAATCGAATACACGGCTAACACGCCGAGTATGATTTTCAAGAATAGCATGATGTCTCCTTGCTGTCTCTAACCTATACTTTAAAAGTTTGGAATATGCAACTCTTCATTGAGGATCAATATGGACCTACAGAATCTTGTCAGAAAATTTCTAAATATGCTACCAGAAGGGAATGAGATGCCTCTTCCTCGTGTAGAAGTGGTGAATAGACTCACTGAGAATTGGAATGCTATTGCCATATGGGAACCTAAGCATCCGATTCAAGGTTTAATTCAGATTCAAAAAAGAGGGATGGGGGATGAAAAAACCCTAGAAAGATTAGTAGCTCATGAGGTCTGTCATTATTGGAGTCACTATAAAATTTTTATAGACGGTGAAGAGGGGAAGAAAGGTCATACTCCTGGAAGTCTGTGGGACAAAGCAGCACTCATTATAAATAATAAAATGAATGATAAGAATTTCATTACCGAAACATCCGATGCAACTTATGTTACTAAGAATGAGAAAACCTTTTATGTTCTAGTAGCTGAGAGTGCAGAAGGAAAAATGGGATGGTTGTGGTTCTCTCGTGTGTCTCCTGCCATGAGAAAACAGCTTGAAGAACTATTAGATAGTAGGCCAGTAGCTATTGTAAGAACAGACAGGGATGCATTTCTATGGGCTCAAGCTAAATTACCGAGAATGGCCGGAACAGACGATCCTGATATGAATGCTATTCTAGAAGAATGGTATGGAAAATATGCTAAACAACACAAAGGATCTGAGTTGCCTCAGATCCTAGCGGCTACTCCTAAAGTAGCTAGATTATTGCTTACCAGCAGATAATTACGCAGATTCCGTCACCACCACCTGTGCCACCCGTAGCTTGCATTAACAAGTGGTTTACAGTTGTATTTTCAATCACACTTACATAAGAAGCGATACCTGAACCGCCTGAACCGCCTGAACCGCCAGCACCACCAACCCCAACTGAGATGGATAAAACATCAGGTAAGAATGCTGCTGGGAATAAAGCTATGGACTGAGCAGAAGATCCACCTCCTCCACCACCAGCAGCCGTAGAAGCAGCACCAGCAACTGAGGCTCCACCTCCACCACCGAGTAGGAGGATCTGAACCATGCTGATACCACGAGGTTTGATCCAAGACTGCCAAGTCACACCAGCGGCGGCTGAGTTGGCACCGAATACTTGGACGTTAGACCCATATTGCCCAACGATGTGGGAATAATCTATCATTTTAATACTTTCCAGCAATGGCCGTTACAGCCCAACCCGAAGCAACAGTGGCACCAAGACCGACAATAATTCTATAGCCTGGAGGAAGAGCGAAGTTCATTGGATAGTCAACATCAACCGTTGAAGTAGTAGTGATAGCTGTGGTCAAAGGCAACGCGACTTCACCATAGAACCAGTTGTTACCTACTAGACCGTTTGGAGTATCTCTACCGGTTGTTGGACCATAAGGTGAAGAGGCAGTGGCAATGGGGGCAGTTTGAGAGAAAGAGTTAGTCGAGGAGGTGAAGAAAGTTTGTTCTCCACCAGTTACTGCACCAACACAAATGATGTAGCTGACCGCAGCAGTAGGATTATGCGCCCCAAAAGCGGTAGAAAAAGCTGATGTTACTGATACCCATTGACTACCATTATAAAATCCAACATGATTAATATCTTGTACACCAATAGCATAATTACCAATAATAGCCGTAAAAAATGTTCCAGTAAACATAGTAGTATTTGGTATATTATACCAAAGAGTACCGTTTGAAGATGAGGCACTTTTTACTCCAGATAAATACCCAACAAGTATAAATAAATTTCCTAAAGCATTGTAAAGTATATTATAAACTGTCCAACCAGATCCCCAAATAGATGTTAAATTAGAAGCAGAATATGCAGTCTAATTTACTATACCAGAAGAATCACCATAAAAAATTAGAAAAGCTTAATTGTGTACCAGCAGAAGTTCCGCTTAATGTTCTTACATTAGAATCATTCATAGAAATTTGCTGAGCAGAAGACTGACCAAGTTCTAAATCTACAGACTGTCCTGTAGTAGTTCCAGCTAATGATATTTGTCCAGAATTACCTGTTAATCCCGTATTTCCAGTATTTCCGCTGATGCCAGTCGCGCCTACAGCGCCAGTGGCTCCGCTTAGACCAGTCATACCAGTATTTCCTGTAGCTCCAGCTAATGATATTTGTCCAGATGAAACTAATGTCATAATTATCCTAACAATTTTTCAAGTTGTTGTATACGTAATTCCTGGTTTTTAACTACTTCAACTAATAATGCTATTAATCCAGTATTATCTTGTTTTATAGCTAAATAACCATCTTCTCTTGTAGCTACAAGTTCTGGTAATACTTTTTCAACTTCTTGGGCTATTAGACCAAGATTCTTTTTACGAATGAAGAAACCATCTTCTCCACCATATTGTTTAATATAATCTTCTGTCCAATCAAATGAAACACCATTTAATTTCATTACTTTATCAATTGGATTAGTTATATTAATTATATTTTCTTTAAGTCTAATATCAGAAGAATAATAAGCTGTAATGTTATTAGTAGCTCTTATTTCACCTGATGTTCCTGAAGCTGCTGTGCCAACTCCAAAAGAACCCACTTGATAACTAGTAGAAGTTCCTAAATCAGTTATACCAGAACCAGAACCAGAGAAAGAGGTAGCCGTGAGCGCACCCATGGCAACAGAGCCGTTGACGTTGAGCTTATAGCCAGCCGTGGAAGTAGTGCCGATGCCCACGGTTCCATCGCCGATGATGTTAATTACATCGTCAACTGAATGAATACCGAAGCTTAAACGGTTGGAGGTAGAACCGTCAGCCGAATGAACCCAATATATCTGGCCCATGTTCTTTGCTGAGTCGGCTTTGCCAACGCTAGCCATAAGAGAATCCGCTGCAACCATCGAACCGTTTAAGACCCGGATTCCACGCTGCCAAGCGCCGGTGCCCGAAATGTTGATGTTGAAGTTTGAGGCCGCAGAATTGAACGTCCCACTCGTTGCCGTGAGCGCACCCATGGCGACGGAGGACGCGAAGGTGGCGGTGCCTGCGTTGTAGAAGGCCCCGTTCACGCCATAGAAGGAATAGTTGAGATACGCTGCGCCAGAAGCGTTGGCATAGAAAGCTATGTTTTGATACCCAGATGCCACGTTTACTGTGGAGTAAACACCGTATGCGGACCCTGGAGAAACGGCACTTACATTCACCCGCAAGGCTGTTGCGCCATCTGCCGTATAGGTGGACTGGTCGATCAGGGCTTTCTGGCTGGCCCCGGCAGTTGCTCCAATGCTGGCTCCCGTAGCCGTGAGGGCACCCATGGAGACGGCACCCAAGTTCCCAAACGTGATCGGGAAGGTTGCTCCATTATCGGTGCTTATCTTGAAGGTTCCGTTTGCGTATTCAAACAACCCGTTTCCGCTGTTGTTATTACGGAACTTTAATACGCTGGTGTAGGAACCGCTTGTATCGTAAATATCGACCAGGGCACCGCTGGACTGGACGAGTGCGCTAGTTGCCGTGAGCGTACCCATGGAGACAGCGCCAGTAAAAGGATTAAAAGTTAAACCAGCATTAGTCCCTAATATTACAGAAGTTCCTTGTGTTGTAGCAAATATTGGATAATAAGTTGCATTAGTTGTATTATTAGCAGCAGATACAGCTATAGTTACTGGTGATGACCCATTAAATGAAGAACCTGATAAACCATTACCTATTGTTAACGCATTAGTTGTTGTTCCACTACCTGATGCATTTAATGTAGAACCAGAGAATGATAAATTAGTTCCTAATGATATACCATATGGAACACCAGTAGTTCCAGTATTATTTCCTAATAATACTCCATTAGCTATTGTATAAGAACCTGCTGTTCCTGTATTACCTGTAGCCCCAGTAACTCCAGTATTTCCTGTTTGTCCAGTATTTCCTGTAACAGTTGAAGCTGGGCCAGTTGCACCAGAATTACCAGTAGCTCCTATTGCACCTGTAGAACCACTATTACCAGTCATACCAGTTAATCCAGTAAAACCGCTATTACCAGTCATACCAGTAACTGTTGAAGTAGGACCACTATTGCCAGTCGCGCCTACAGCGCCAGTAGCACCGCTATTTCCAGTGTTACCGGTTAGTCCTGTTCCACCACTATTTCCTGTCATACCAGTTACTGTAGATGTAGGTCCACTATTGCCAGTCGCGCCTACAGCGCCAGTGGCTCCAGATAATCCAGTTTGTCCCGTTGCTCCGGTCTGTCCGGTTCCACCGGAATTACCGGTCATACCAGTAATAGTTGAAGTAGGTCCGCTATTGCCAGTCGCGCCTACAGCGCCAGTGGCTCCACTTAGACCTGTCTGTCCTGTAGCTCCGGTCTGTCCGGTTCCACCGGAATTACCGGTCATACCTGTAATAGTTGAGGTTGGACCTGAGTTGCCAGTCGCGCCTACAGCGCCAGTGGCTCCAGATAATCCAGTGGCTCCGGTCTGTCCGGTTCCACCGGAATTACCGGTCATACCAGTAATAGTTGAAGTAGGTCCGCTATTGCCAGTCGCGCCTACAGCGCCAGTGGCTCCGGATAATCCTGTAGCTCCGGTCTGTCCGGTTCCACCGGAATTACCGGTCATACCAGTTATTGTGCTAGTTGGACCTGAGTTGCCAGTCGCGCCTACAGCGCCAGTGGCTCCACTTAGACCTGTCTGTCCTGTAGCTCCGGTCTGTCCGGTTCCACCGGAATTACCGGTCATACCAGTTACAGTTGAAGTAGGTCCACTATTGCCAGTCGCGCCTACAGCGCCAGTGGCTCCACTTAGACCTGTCTGTCCTGTAGCTCCGGTCTGTCCGGTTCCACCGGAATTACCGGTCATACCTGTAATAGTTGAGGTTGGACCTGAGTTGCCAGTCGCGCCTACAGCGCCAGTGGCTCCGGATAATCCTGTAGCACCTGTAGCTCCGGTCTGTCCGGTTCCACCGGAATTACCGGTCATACCTGTAATAGTTGAAGTTGGACCTGAGTTGCCAGTCGCGCCTACAGCGCCAGTGGCTCCGGATAATCCTGTAGCACCAGTAGCTCCGGTCTGTCCGGTTCCACCGGAATTACCGGTCATACCAGTTACGGTTGAAGTAGGTCCACTATTGCCAGTCGCGCCTACAGCGCCAGTGGCTCCAGATAATCCAGTTTGTCCCGTTGCTCCGGTCTGTCCGGTTCCACCGGAATTACCGGTCATACCAGTTATTGTGCTAGTAGGTCCACTATTGCCAGTCGCGCCTACAGCGCCAGTGGCTCCGGATAATCCTGTAGCACCAGTAGCTCCGGTCTGTCCGGTTCCACCGGAATTACCGGTCATACCAGTTA